>BNJT01000160.1_pt1:337500-390331 | contig 390331 bp, 539 predicted proteins | sample 8540491 | NCBI WGS metagenome assembly BNJT01 (sample SAMD00202455, study PRJDB9452) | human saliva metagenome | host: Homo sapiens | reverse complement strand
ATTATAAGGAATGGTCAGAAAGTGGTGTTTTAGACTCACTCTTAGTTATTTAGAATTTTATATAGACGTCTTTTTCCAAAGAGACAGATGTTGTGATTTTCTTTTTGAGTTGTGTAAATGTCAATATAAATATGTCAAAAAAATTCAAAAATAAAAATGCCCAAATTTTTTTCAATCCCTATTTTTTTGCATTTTTCTAAATAAAAAAAGGCTGTTGACTCATACATAATATGCATTTGTCAACAGTTTCAACTACTCTAATTCATTAATAAAGTAGCGTTTCTTATATAAAATATGATATTTAATTAAAAAAATTTTTTTATTTTACTATCTTTTTTTCCCAAAGCTTAATGATGCGATTAATAGTAATGCACCTAATACTGCACCTATTACTAAAGCTAATAGATACATAAGTGGATTACTTACAGCTCCTGCAGCGATAGCAAAGATTCCTCCGTGAGGAGCTTTTGATACAGCACCAAAAGTCATACTTAAAGCTCCAGCGATACCACTTGAGATAAATAATGGTGGAATAACACGCGCTGGGTTACTTGCTGCAAACGGAATAGCTCCTTCTGTGATGAACGATAATCCCATTACGTAGTTTACTAATGCCCCACTACGTTGAGCTTTTGGCCAGATATTTTTGTTGATTGTTGCTGAAACAGCGATTGCTAATGGAGGTACCATACCACCGATCATAACCGCAGCCATTACATCACTTCCTGCTGAACCAGCAGATGTTAGTAACGCTGTACCTGTTACGTAAGCAGCTTTGTTAATTGGACCACCCATATCGATAGCCATCATCGCAGCTACTACGAATCCAAGGATGAATTTACCGCTTCCATTAAGACTTTCGATAAAGTGTTTTAAACCTTCCATCACACTTGCCATAGGCGCGTTAATTAGGAAAATCATTAATAATCCCATGATTAGCGACCCTAAGATAGGGAATAAGAAGATTGGTTTAATACCATCTAGTGAACGAGGCATCCAACTGAATGCAATTTTCAATACGTGGATAATTCCACCAGCTAAGAACCCGGCTACTAATGCTCCTAAGAATCCTGAAGGAGTGTACGCTAATAAATCGCTTTTCAGACTTAAAATACTTGGATCTGCTAAAATACCACCGATCATACCAACGATGAATCCAGGACGGTCAGCGATAGAACGACCGATGAACCCAGCTAGAATTGGTAACATCATACTAAATGAAATTTTACCGAAGTAGAATAACACTTCTGCAACTTTGTTGTAAGATGGATCTTTAGGATCAAATGAGTTAATACCCCAGATGAATGATAATGCGATAAGAATACCACCAGCTACTACGAATGGTAGCATGTTACTTACACCTTCCATTAGGTGTTTGTACGCACGACGTCCTAGACTTTCATTTGCTGAAGATTCTTCAGAAGCATCTGCTGCTCCGTCGTGTTTATAGATAGGTGCTTTTCCATCTAAGATTGTTTGGATAAGTTCTTCTGGTTTGTTAATTCCATCAGCTACTTTTTGTCATAATTGTTGGACGTCCATCAAAACGTGCAACTTCTACTTTTTTATCAGCTGCAACGATGATTCCCGCCGCTCTTTCGATATCTTCTTTTGTAAGTTTGTTTTCTACACCGATTTGACCGTTTGTTTCTACTTTAACATCTAGCCCCATCGCTTTAGCTGTTTCTTTGATTTTTTCCGCAGCCATAAATGTGTGAGCAATACCTGTTGGACAAGCTGTTACTGCGATAATGTATGGTTTTTCTCCACTTGGAGCTGCTTGTTTTTCTTCTTCTTTTGGAGCTTCTGTTTTAGCTACGAAGTCTGCAAATACTTTTTCTACATCTTCTTTAGTTGTAGCTGCATCTAATCCTGCTTTTACATCTGCATCCATAAGACTCAGTGATAATGAAGCTAGCGCTTTAAGGTGCTCATCAGCTCCTCCATCTGGCGCACTGATCGTAAAAAAATGTGTTTTGCAGGCTGTCCGTCAAAACTTTCCCATTCAACACCTTCATCACTTTTTCGCATAAACGATCATCGCTTTGTCGAAATCTACACTTTTAGCGTGTGGGATAGCTACATTTTCTCCTACTCCTGTAGTTGATTGAGCTTCACGGACTTTAGTAATGCATTTAAGAAGTTTTTCTTTACTAGCGATAATATTTTTTTCCACTAACATGCTTGTTAGTTTATCCAGAGCTTCTTTTTTTATCTGTAGCGCTGAATCCGAATTGAACTAAGTCATAATTTAGAACATCTGTTAATTTCATTTCTTTTCTCCTTTGTTAATTTCATATTTCCGAGGAAATACTTTTTAACTTAATTTTTATTTTTTTCTGTAAATAATTTATTAAAATTTTATTTTTAACTTTTTTTACTTCGATTTGAGGTAGTAATTCTATAATAAGTTCCTTACTTCCTACACCTACTGAGAACGATGTCGCACCCCCTGCAGCAGATGCATAGCGTAGAGCTACTTGGTAGTCTTTTGTCTCGTTGTATTTCGCAACGAACATCGCTAGCATACTATCTCCTGCCGCAACCGTCGATACTATCTTACCTTTAGCTACGTTTACTTCGAATACTTCTTTGTCTTCAGTTAGCAGCAAAGCCCCGTTTGCTCCACGTGAAACAAGGACGTTTTTCGCACCGCGTTCTTGTAATTTTTCAGCGTATTGCAAGATTTCTTCTATACTATTTAAAGTTACTCCGAACATTTCTCCAAGTTCAAATTCATTCGGTTTAACTACGAACGGTTTGTACTCTAGTGTGTCTAGCACTAATTCTTTATTACTATCTACTACTAATGTAGCACCTGACTCCGATACTTTCTTCGCAATAGCTTTGAAGTCTTCTACACCCATCCCCGCGATAACATTACCAGATAAGAATACTACATCTTCTTCAGTTAATACTTCTAACTTCGCAAAAAAGTCGCTCACATTATCTAGGTTTACACTACTACTTTGACCATTAATTTCAGTCTCAGTTTCTGTAGTCAATTTCATGTTAATTCTCGTAGCTCCACTTGTTTCTACAAAATCATGTTTTACACCTAAGTTGTCTAGTTCTGATTTTATAAAATATCCTGTGAATCCTGCGACAAATCCCCATGCTTTACTATCAACACCAACATTGTTCAGTAATATTGAGATGTTGATTCCTTTTCCACCTACTACGTACTTCGCTTCTTGTGTTCTATTTAATTTTCCAAGTGCGAAGTTGTTTGCCGTTGTCAGCATATCAACAGCCGGGTTTAAAGTAATTGTATAGTACACTATTAGTCCTCCTTTATACTTTTTACTTCTATTATGTTTGTATACCTCTTATACTCTTTTGGAACTTCATACGATACGATAGTTACATCATCTAACTCAGCAAATTTTTGAAATTTTCTATGTCCGAATTTTGATTTATCAGCAAGAATGTATTTTCTCTTACTATTTTTTTATCGCCGAAGCTTTTATAAAAGCTTCATTTTTCTTCAGCAGTCGTAACACCAAAAGTTTCATCTATTCCATTACAACCGACAAAACATATATCAAAACTGTATTTTTTCAGTTGTTCGATAGCACCCGAACCTATGACAGCTTGCGTAGAATGTTTTATCGTTCCACCTAGTATAATAGTATGAATTTTTGTTATTAATAAGTTTCGGTAAGTGATACGTTGAATTCGTAACGACCGTTATCCTCCTATCTCGAAGATAATCAATCATTTCATATGTTGATGTCCCAGCATCAAGATAAATCGTCTGACCCGATTCTAAGATGTTTTTACAAATATACTTTGCTACTTCTCTTTTTTCCTGTAGAAATTCTGCGCGCTTTACTTGAACACTTTCTTCGCTACCACGAGCTGCAGAACGTTTCATCGCACCACCATGAGTTCTATATAATAAATTCTGTTCTTCTAAATTTGTAAGATCTCGTCTAATAGTTGCTTCTGATACACCACAGTGTTCCATAAGCTCTCTTATGTTCGAAGATCCATTCTTATCCAACAAATCTAAAATTATATTCCATCTTTCATTTACCAATTTCTTCTCTCCTAACTCACAAGATTATTATATACAATATAATATAGCTATTCAATCAATTTTCAAGCAAAAAAACACTCATAAATAATCAAAAATAATCGATTGAAATGAGTGTTTTTTTGTTTTTGTATTTGATTGTTTTTTTCTAAATGATGAGCGTTTTAATTTTTTTAAGTTATTTTTCAAAAATATTTTCATAAACAGTATCGGTAAAAAGATTTCTATTATCTCAATCTCTATATTTCAAAAAAATTAATGATGAGCGTTTTTAATATTATTATTCTACTCGATCGATAAATAGATCTCAAAAATTCTATATATTTAATTTTTTTACTACTTATAAGTATAATACTTTAGAGTAGTAAAAATATCGAACTAAAACAAAAAGAGATTCAAGTATTTCTATCTGAACCTCTTATTTTTGATCTATTAGATCAAATTCTTATCTTCTTTTTTTGAAGGTAACTTCTTCTGCTTTATTTAGCTTCTGAAGTCTTCTGCTTCTAGCTCCACCTGCAACTTCAACTTTTACTTCTTGAGTTGTTTCTACTTCTGGTGCTACTTCCTCAACTGTTGGAGCAATTTCAACTTGCGCTTCTTCTGCTGTTGGAGTAACCTCAACTTGTGGTGCTACCTCTACATGTTGCTCTGGTGCAACGTGCACTTCTTGAGAAGCTTGCACTGGCTGTTCTTCTTGAACTTCATTCACAACAACTTGTTCTTGTACTCCATGTTGCGCATTTGGATTGAACCCTTGTGGTCGTCCTCCATGTGGCGCGTTTGGATTGAACCCTTGTGGTCGTCCTCCATGTGGCGCGTTTGGATTGACTCCTTGTTGTTGTCCTCCGTATTGCGCGTTTGGATTGAACTCTTGCGGTTGTCCTCCATGTTGCGCATTTGGATTAAACCCTTGTGGTTGTCCTCCATGTTGCGCATTTGGATTGAATCCTTGTGGTGCTTGCCCTTGGAATCCTTGTTGCACACGTCCTTGTTGCGCATTTGGATTGAATCCTTGTGACGCTTGCCCTTGGAATCCTTGTTGCACACGTCCTTGTGGTGCATTTGGATTGAATCCTTGTGACGCTTGCGCTTGAAACCCTTGTTGCGGGCGTCCTTGTGGCGCATTTGGATTAAATCCTTGTGGCGCTCGCCCTTGGAATCCTTGATTCATACCATTGTTAAATTGCGGTTGATTCGGAATCGGATTACCGAATTGATCATATTGAACTGGTTGTCCAAATGGATTTGCAAATTGGCTATAGTATTGTTGAGCTTGTGGTGTTTGCCTTAAGAAGAATCTTGCAAACTCACTGTTTGAGTTAGTTTCTACCGCGTTTGATGGTAGTGACATTAATACAAAGAAGAATACAATAACATAGACTGGAGTTAATAAATATACTGAGAAATAACTTAGAATGTAATATAAAGCTATTAAAATAACAATTCCCCATGTCGCAAAACCTACATCACGTAGTCTTCTTGTGAAACTTGCAGTTAAAGGTATAATTAAAATAAGTCCAGCTATAAAAATAAATATTCCGAATGCTAAGCCTGTTTGAAGAGTAGATACTCCATCACTTAACGCTCCTCCGCCTAGTAGGTAGTCTGTGCTACTGCTTGATTTTCTACCAATGCTAGTAAGTGAAGAAAACATACCTTGGAATACTATAATCGTTAATAAAATAAACCCTCCTAAAATACTCCCTACAGGAAACCAGTGCCCAGTTACAGATGTATAACCTGTAAAGTCCACAAAACCTTTAAAGAAGTCTTTAAAAGAAGAGCCATAAGTAACATGTTTACGTCTTTGGTCTATCATAAAACCCTCCTATTGTAATAAAGTTAAATTATATAACTATAATATAATAAAGAGTAACTATAGTCAATTGAAATATGGTTATTCTCTATAATTTTACAACCTTTAGCAAGTCAAATAAAGATTAATTTCATACTATATTTTACATTATACTTTCTATTGAGTAGTCCTCTTTTTCAAAAATAATAAGGGAGTGACTCAAAAAAATCGTGATTTCGAAGAAATCGATTTTTGTCGAGTCACCCCCGCACTAGAGTTATTAGATATCTAAAAAGCTTTTTATAAAGCGAATTTAGATATCAATAAACCACTGCGTCTATGAATTTTCATATAAACCTGTTAAAATTTAGGTCTTTTGAGTCAGCCCCTTAAGTTATATTCTATATTTCTGTTTTTCTCAAAACTTCTCTTGCTTCTTCTACAGTGTCTTCTATTATATTTTTAACTGATCGAAGTTCACTTACTAAACCTGCGATTTGCCCCGCCATAACAGAACCATTTTCGACATCTCCGTCATAAACTGCTCGTCTTAATGAACCTAGAGTCAATTCTTCTAACTCCATAAGTGTCGAAGATTTTTCTTCTAATTCATGATATCTTTTCGTAAGTTCATTTTTGATACCACGCACCGGAGCTCCGAATTTTTCTCCTGTCAATGTAGTTGATGTATCAGCCGCTTCTAAAATCATATTTTTATACTCTGTAGAAATTGGACATTCTTCAGAAGCTAAGAATACAGTTCCCATCTGAACTCCACTTGCTCCTAGACAATATGCAGCAGCCATACCTCGACCATCTGCGATTCCTCCAGCAGCAATAACAGGAATATTCACCGCAGCAGTTACCTGTGGTAACAACGCCATTGTTGTACTAGTTCCTACATGTCCTCCTGCTTCCATACCTTCTACAACAACTGCATCACAACCTAATTCTTCCATTTTTATCGCAGCTTTCACCGATGGAATAACCGGAATTACTTTTATCCCCGCTTCTTTTAAGCGTGGCATATATTTTCTTGGAGTTCCAGCTCCTGTTGTAACAATTTTTACACCTTCTTCGATAACAACATCTATTATTTCATCAATATTGTGCATCATAAGCATAAGGTTAACCCCAAAAGGTTTATCCGTAAGTTTCTTACATTGTTGGATTTCTTTGCGAAGTTTCTCCGGACTTACCCCTCCCGAAGCTAAAATACCTAGCGCCCCCGCATTTGATACTGCTGAAACAAGTTCATGTCTAGCTATTTGAGCCATTGCCCCTTGAAATATCGGATACTTTATCCCTAATAATTTTGTAATCGTCATAATGGTTCTCCTTTATGTTTAAATTTTATAACCTGACTTCTTTATAGCTTTCTATTTTTCTAAATACAACAAAACACTACACATATACTCAACAGAATATATACGTAGCATCTGCACGTTACAACTCCGTAAAGGTCAATAACGCTAATTTCCTCTACTAATATTGTACCATTTTTCTTAATTAACTGTCAAACTTTAACCTTAGCTGTTAGAGGTAGTTATCTTTCTATTTGTATTTCTATCCGATTCAGATTATCCTACTTTTAAAAAACAAATCTAGCAACCACGTAGCAAACTATCATTAAGATTACCGATGATAAGAAACACGCTGTAAATACTCTCACACCACGTTCCTTTATAACTTTAAAGTTAACACTCATCCCTAAAGCTGCCATCGCCATACCTAAGAATACATATGCAGCATCTACAAAAAATGGAGCTAATGGTTTTAAGAAAGAAACATAACTTCCTAAGATACTCATAAAGATAAAACCTAGAATAAAGTATGGCATTGGAACTTTTCCTTTTGTTTCATCTTGAGTTTTTTTATTAACTACAATCAACACACCTGCTACTACAATAAGCATAAGAACACGTGATAGTTTAGTAAGAATCGCAGCATCTAACGCTACTTGTCCACCTGCTCCCCCTGCGGCAACTGCGTGAGCTATTTCATGAAGACTTCCTCCTGTAAACACTCCGTAGTTGTAAGCATCAAGCCCTAGATATGGTTGTAAAGTTACTTCTATTAAAGTAAATACTGTACCTAGTATCGCAACTACCGCAACCGCAAGTACACTATTATCTGTTTTCGCACGAAGTTGACCACTTACCCCCATGACTGCCGCAGCACCACAGATACCACAACCACATGAAGATAACAACGCAAGTTCATGATCCACCTTGAAAGCTCGACACATAAAGTAGGTTAAAGTTATCATAAATAAGACAATAAAGAACGCAACAACTAGAGTCTTCTTACCTTCTGATAGAAGTCTATCCAACGCTAACTTAAATCCTAATAAAATTATTCCAAGTCGTAAAAATTTATTACTTATAAATGGAATATCCGCCTTAACCTGCTCTTTTAATCCTTTTGATGTTTGTAGTAACATACCTATAACAAGTGCTATTACCAAATGTCCAAACAATTTTAACGCAGGAACTTGAGCAAGATATTTCGCTACTAACGAAATAATCAACATTATACCTAAGGTATAATAAAAAAATTAACACTCTTAAATCTTTCCATACGAGTTTCCCCTTTTTATAATATTTGTTTAAATAAAAAAACTATTTATAGTTTAATTATACTATCTACATTATTTGTATTCAAGGTTACATGAAATAAAAATAATAAATGATCATATTCTAAAAAAAGGGAGTGACTTGACAAAATCGTGATTTAAGAGAAATCGATTTTGTCGAGCCACTCCCACAAAGGTTATTAGATATCTAAAAAAAGCTTTTTATAAAACAAATTCAGACGTCAATAAACTTCTGCATCTATGAATCCTTATATACACTTTGTTAAAATTTAGGACTTTTGGGGCAGCCCCTTCTTAATTCAATCTGTTATTTTTTATTTACTACCCCAACAATAAGAATAAGTAGTGAGCAATGATTCCCGCTGCAATACCACCTATTGTATGTGATACGATTGCTTTTGAAGATAATTTACGTGCTCCCAGAGCATCCATCATACCAATGTGAGTACTTAAGTATCCACTCCAACACATACCCATCGCTGTAAATACCGCAATATCATTCGCTCCGATTAATCCGCTCTTCAAGAATTCTGGAACTAATGAGATTGCTCCCCCCACTGCTCCTAAGGCTGTAATTGGGAATGCAATAGCTTCTGCAGAATGGAATCCAAATAATGGTTCTAGGATGAATGTTAATTTTTCTCCTAACCAAGGTAAGAATCCAACACCTTCATATGCCGCACCTGTATATCCTCCAGCTGGCATTTTGAATGTTAACATCATTACGAAAGTACATACTATAAGTACACCCGGAATAATTGCTAGCCCCATCTCTACCCCAGTTTTTCCACCTTCTAAAACTGTATCTAGAACTCGTTGGAACATGTTCCCATCACGTACTATTCTTACTTTGTCCGGTCTATCATCACCTTCAGCTAATTCTATCGCTGGTTCTTCCGCTTCATCACCATAGTATTTTTTTGTTTGTCTTAACATTAAACGAACACTTATAATACTACCTAAAATCGCTCCGATATTCCCTATAATCGCTGCTTTAATAAATCCTTCTCCTTGCCCCATCATAAACATCGTTACGATAAGCCCCATACCAAAAGCTGTCCCTAAGTTACATAAAGCTGGTACTTGGTATTTTTTAAAGAAAGATGTAAATCTTTTATCTTTCGCAAATGGAATGATAGCTGGGTTATCTGATAAATATGTAGCCACCGCACCTGTAACACTTGCTCCAGGCATTCCCCAAAGCGGTTTCATAAGTGGTGCAAAAAAATTTTTATTAATTAACGCTATTGCACCGAACTCTGATAATAACGCACTAATTGCACCAGCAATAACTGCCATTGCCATGATGAAAAATACTGTATTAAGTAATAAATCATGCGCTGTCGCCATCATCGTCTTGAACATAAGTGGTGTCCCCATTTTTCTAGCCATAAGGCCAAATATTAGGAAGAATATTCCTAAGAAGACAAACGTTTCTAAACTTATCGCTTTTTTAACCACTACATTTTTTGGTTTTTTCTTTTTCTTGGTTGTATCTCCGTCCATAAAAATCGTCCTTTCTGATTTTATTTTATATAATTACTCCGTTGTTCACTTAGCGTGAACTGTACTAATACAACTTTCTATTAATATTATACCATAGAATCTTTACCCTTGCAACTATTTCAACAATTCGGAAACTAATTAAACTAAATTACTATTATAAAAAAATTTCAGAATAAACGAAAAAAAGATTTCAAGTTGTACTTTTTCACAGCAATATCTACAAAAAGCTAACATCTCCAAATAATTTCTTAAAAAAATAAAAATTAATTATATTTATATTTTTACTACTTTATCTCCTTCAGTACTAGTACAGTTGTATTTTTAGTGTTATATTTGTATTATTATCATAGTAATGTAGAGAATTTTTCTATTGTAGTAATAGTAAACAAATATAAATCTATTAAACTATAAATACTTTCTTCAAGCTAGATTAATTGCTTTTAAATAACTTTTTTTGATAGAATTAAATAGCAAAAAAATAAATATATAGGAGAAGATTTTTTTATGCGAACGAAAAATGAAAATAATAATAAAAATTTTAAAGTTTTCAATTAGAAAATTATCTCTTGGTGCAGCACCGGTTATTATCGGTGCTTTATTCTTCGGAAGTTACGTACCAAGCGAAGCGCTTGCCAACGAAAATAACTCAAGCGTTAAATACACTTATCTAGCTGAAAACGAGCTTACGGAATCGGAAAAAAGTTTAATTAAACAAAGTATTCCAAAAGACGTAAAAAATAACGAAACATACTACATGGTTTATAAAAAAGAAGCTCAAACTTCTACTAAGCCAACAACAGAATTAAAAGAATTACCTAATACTGGGCAAAGTTCGCTTCCTGTAGCAGGCCTTGGAATCGGTACTGCAGTATTAGTGGTTCTTTTAATGTCGAAAAAACATAGAAATAAAGTTCTTAGCGTTGTGTTGATTGGAGCTATGGGACAAAGTATTATTGTACCTTATGAATCATTTGCTTTCGAAAATAAAGAATTAGTACGCTATAACACACAAACAACAGTTACTGATTCTACAGAACTTGCGAATGGTGTAATTAACATCGATGGCTATCGCTATGTTGGTTACTTCACACTTAGTGATTTAGGAGCTTTACCTCAAGCTGAACAGAAGCCTCTTCCAAAACCAACACAACCAGCAGTTGAACCAACACAACCTACTCCTGCTCCTGCAGTAGATCATAAAATAACTCCTGATGAAGGACCTAAAGCACCAGTTGAAAATAAACCTGAACTTAAATCAACTACAGAAGTTGTTCCTTTCGAGACAATCGAGCAACCTGATGCTACTTTACCTAAAGGACAAACTAAAGTTGTTCAAGAAGGGGTTAACGGTGAACAAATCGTGTTCAGTGAGGTGACTACTATCGACGGTAAAGAGACTAGTAAAGTTATTAAGACTTCAATTACAAAACAACCTGTTAATAGAGTAATTGCTGTTGGTACTAAAGAGGAAGTTGCACCCACTCCTGTCGTTACTCCAACAACTCAAGTAACTCCAACTGAAGGTGAAAAAGCTCCATCTGTAGTAAAACCTGAAGTGACTATAACTACAGAAGTTGTACCTTTCGGAACTACTGAGCAACTTGATGCTACTTTACCTAAAGGGCAAACTAAAGTTGTTCAAGAAGGAGCTAACGGAGAACGTACTATTTTAACGGAGGTAACTACTGTTGATGGTAAACAAACTAGCAAAGTACTAGAAAAACACAATTACAAAACAACCTGTTAATAGAGTAATTGCTGTTGGTACTAAAGAGGAAGTTGCACCTACTCCTGTCGTTACTCCAACAACTCAAGTAGCTCCAACTGAAGGTGAAAAAAAGCTCCATCTGTAGTAAAAACCTGAAGTGACTGTAACTACAGAAGTTGTACCTTTCGGAACTACTGAGCAACTTGATGCTACTTTACCTAAAGGGCAAACTAAAGTTGTTCAAGAAGGAGCTAACGGAGAACGTACTATTTTAACAGAGGTAACTACTGTTGATGGTAAACAAACTAGCAAAAGTACTAGAAAACACAATTACAAAACAACCTGTAAACAAGGTTATCGCCATTGGAACTAAGGAAGAAGCCACTCCTCAACCTAACGCTCCAAAACCTGAGGAAACTAAACCTGCACCTCAACCTGAAACTCCAAAACCCGAGGAAACTAAACCTACACCTCAACCTGAAAAACCTGAAGAAATTAAACCAGAAGAAAAAGTAGATAAAACTGCACTAAAAGCTCAAATTGATAGAGCTCTTGCTCTTGTCCCTGCTGATTACTCTACAGCAAGTTACAACGCTCTTAAACCAATTTTAGAAGCTGCGCAAAACGTCTACTCTTCTGATAGTGTTAAACAACCTGAGGTAGATAGTGAAACAGCGAAACTTAAAACCGCTATTGATGCTCTTAATGTTGACAAAACAGACTTAAATAACACTATTGCCGATGCTAAATCAAAAACTAAAAGATCACTACAGCGATGTAACTTGGGACTAATCTTCAATCTGTATTAGCTGAAGCTGAAAAAAAGTTACAAACAAACCTGAAGCAAAAACAAAGCGAAGTTGATCGCATTAATGAAAAAAACTTAAAAGCAGCTATTGCAGGATTAAACACAGATAAAACTGAACTTGAAAAACAACTAGCAGATGCTAACTCTAAAACTGCTTCAGTCTTCAGTCCTGAAACTTGGTCTGCATTAGACGAAGCTAAAAAAGCAGCTCAAGCTGTAGAAGATAACGCAACTGCTACACAAGCTCAAATCGATGAAGCAGCTAAAAAAACTAAAAAGCCGCTATCGACGCATTAAATGTTGATAAAACAAAAATTACAAGAACAAATTAAAGATGCAGCTACTAAACAAGAAGCTGACTACAGTCCAAAAAAACTTGGAATGACTTCAAAAAAATGCTGAAATAAAAGCTAAAGAAATCAACAACCAAACTACTCCACTTCCTAAACAAAGTGAAATAGATGCGGCTACTAAAGCTCTTCAAGATGCTATTAAAGCTCTTGCCGTAGATAAAACTGCATTACAAAACGCTATTAACACAGCTAATAACAAACGTAAAGAAGAATACACTACTCAAACATGGAAAGCTTTTAGAAGGGGCACTTGCAGCAGCAAAACCTGTAAATGCAGATGAAGCTACTACTCAAAAGCAAAGTAAATGCAGCTGCTGAAAAAAATTAGAAGAAGCTATCAAAAACTTAGCTCCATTAGCTGAAAAAAACCAGTACTAACATTTGTCAAGACTGACAAGAAAGTATTAGATAAAGAAGTAGTTGCTAAGTATTCTCTAGAAAATCCTACTAAAGCTAAAATCAAATCAATTACAGCTACTCTGAAAAAAGATGGACAAGTTGTTAAGACTGTAAATCTGACAGAAAATAATCTAAATGCTTTATTAGACAATGTAGAATACTTCAAAAGAATATACTCTATCTACTACAATGATTTACGATAGAGGTAACGGTCAAGAAGAAACTGAAACATTAACTGATCAACCAATTCAATTAGACCTTAAAAAAGTTGAAATTAAAAATATTAAAGAAACAAGCTTAATAAGTGTTGATGCTGAAGGCAATGAAACAGATATAAGTTTACTTTCAGAAAAACCAGCGGATGTCGCTCCACTTTACCTGCGAGTTACAACTCATGATAACAAAGTGACAAGACTTTCTGTTGATAAAATTGAAGAAGTAGTTAAAGATGGAAAAACTTTATACAAAGTTACTGCAACTGCACCTGATTTAGTTCAGCACACAGATGCTTCTAAATTATCAAATGAGTATGTTCATTACTTCGAAAAACAAAAAGCAAAAGAAGGTAATGTTTACTATAGCTTCAACGAACTTGTAAAAAGATATGCAAACTAATCCTACTGGAGAGTTCAAACTTGGTGCAGATCTTAATGCAGCGAATGTAAAACCTAACGGAAAAATCTTATGTTACTAATACATTTAAAGGTAAATTACTAAGTAATGATGGTGGCAGATTTACTATCCACAACTTAGCACGTCCTCTATTTGGTAGAGTCGAAAAATGCTCATGTTCATGATATCAACTTAGGTAATGTAGATATTAATTTACCTGGAGAAAAATAAAGTTGCACCTCTTGGTGATATGTTCAAAAAAACTCAAATATCGAAAAATATTAAGGTAACAGGTAATGTTGTAGGTAATAACGATGTTACTGGTATGGTTAACAAACTTGATGAATCAAATATGCGTAACGTTGCATTTATCGGTAAGATTAACAGTCTTGGGGATAAATCTTGGTGGTCTGGAGGACTTGTAAGTGAAAGCTGAGAAGTAATACAGATAGTGTTTATTTCGATGGTGATATTGTAGGTAACAACTCTAAATTTGGTGGACTTGTCGCTAAAGTTAACCACGGTGGAAACCCTAACGATTTCAAACAACGTGGTAGATTAACAAATTCATTTGTCAAAGGTACTATGACACTTAAAAACCATGGTCAAAGCGGTGGCTTAATTCACGAAAACTATGACTGGGGATGGGTCGAAAACAACGTTAGTATGATGAAAGTTACAAACGGAGAAATCATGTATGGAGCAAGTTCAGTTGACACTGGAGATTCATACTTCGGATTTGATAACTTCAAAAACAACTTCTATGTAACGGATGTAGCTACAGGATTATCTTCATACAACAAATCTAAGCAAATTAAAAGGTATTACAGAAGCTCAAGCCTTAGAAAAATTTGCTAAGATGGGAATCACTGCTCATGAGTATGTAATTAACGAACCGGTAGTTAATACACTTAACAATACTAAACCAAAAGACGATACTTATAAAGATACTCAAGATTATAAAGCAGATCGTGAACTTGCTTACCGTAATATTGAAAAACTTCAACCATTCTACAATAAAGAGTGGATTGTTAACCAAGGTAACAAGATTCCTGCAGATTCTAAATTATTAACTACAGAAGTATTATCTGTTGCTACGATGAAAGATAATAAATTCGTAACTGAACTTGGGGATGCCAACCGCATTATCGTTCACTATGCTGATAAGACAAAAGAAATCTTTAACATTTCTCCTAAAGAATCTCAAGTGAAACAAGTTAAAGAATATAGTATCGCTAAACTTGGAGAAATAGTTTATACTCCTAACATTGTTGATAAAGATCGTAGTGATTTAATCAGCGCTATCGAAAGTAAATTAAGTCCAGTTGAATTACAATCCGATCCTATTTATCAACACTTAGGAAGAACAGGTGGTAACAAAGTAAATGCAATTAAGGATCTTTACTTAGAAGAAAGCTTCAAGTACGTTAAAGATAATCTTAATAAATTCGTTACTAAGTTAGTTCAAAATGAAGATCATCAGCTTAACACCGATGAAGCTGCTAAACGTGCATTAATTAAGAAAATTGATGATAATAAGGCTGCAGTTCTTCTTGGATTATCTTACCTAAATCGTTACTACGGTGTTAAATTCGATGACTTTAATATTAAAGAATTAATGCTATTCAAACCTGATTTCTACGGTAAGAATGTTAATGTGTTAGACTTCTTGATTAAGATTGGCTCTAAAGAAAGTAACATTAAAGGTGATAGAACTTTAGAGGCTTATCGTGAAGCTATCGGTGGAGTTATCGGTATAGGCGAGTTAAACAGTTTCTTAGACTATAATATGCGTCTATTCACAAGTGATACAGACTTAAACGATTGGTTCATAAAAGCTACTAAAGATAATGTATATATCGTTGAACCAAAAACAACAACTCCTGAATTTGCTGATAAGAAACACAGAGCATACGAAGGATTAAACAACGACATGCATGGTAAGATGATTTTACCGCTTCTTAACTTAAAAGATGCACATATGTTCTTAATCTCAACATATAACACTATGGCATACAGTTCATTTGAAAAATATGGTAAGAATACTGCAGAAGAACGCGAAGCATTCAAAGCTGAAATTGATAAAGTCGCTAAAGGTCAGCAAAATTACCTAGACTTCTGGTCACGCTTATCATTAGATAAAGTTCGTAATCAACTGCTTAAGAGCAACAACATGGTACCAACACCAGTGCTAGATAACCAAAATTATAAAGGAATCAGCACAGATAAATATGGACACACTAACAGTGGTAAAGATGTAGCTCCTATCCGTGAATTATACGGACCAACAGGACGTTATCATGCAACTGACTGGCGTATGGGAGCTGTAGCTCGTATTTACGGTAACCCTTATAAAGATGATTCTGTATTCTTCATGGTTACTGATATGATCAGCGATTTCGGTATCTCAGCATTCACTCATGAAACTACTCACGTAAATGACCGTATGGTATACTTAGGTGGTTCAAGACACCGTGAAGGTACTGACTTAGAGGCATTCGCACAAGGTATGTTACAATCACCTGCTGAAACAAGTCCAAACGGTGACTTTAAAGCTCTTGGATTAAATATGGCTTACGAGCGTCCAAACAATGGAAATCAATGGTATAACACTAATCCAAATGACCTTAAATCTCGCGCTGAAATCGATAATTACATGAAAGGTTTCAACGATACTCTAATGCTTCTTGACTACCTTGAAGGAGAAGCTGTAATTGATAAACACGATAAAGCACTAAACAATGCTTGGTTCAAGAAAGTTGCTAAAAAACTACGTAACGCTAATACGAAGAACCAATACGATGAAGTTAGAGATCTTAACGAAGAAGAAAAAGGATATGAGTTAAACTCTGTTAACGACTTAGTAGATAAAAACTTCATGACTAAACACGGTCCAGGTAATGCTATCTATGATCCAACTGGATTTGGAACTGCCTACGTGACTGTACCTATTACTGCAGGTATCTACGGAGGTAACACAAGTGAAGGTGCTCCGGGATCTATGTCATTCAAACATAACACATTCAGAATTTGGGGTTACTACGGATATGAAAAAGGATTCCTTAACTATGCTTCGAATATGTTAAAAGGTGAATCTAAAAAAGCTGGTAAGAATACTCTAGGTGATGACTTCATCATCAATAAGATTTCTGACGGTAAATTTAACAACCTAGAAGATTGGAAGAAAGCATACTTCAAAGAAGTTGTTGATAAAGCTAAAGCAGGATTTAACCCTGTTACAATCGATGGTACTACATACAGTAGCTACGATGACTTAAAACATGCATTTGCTGAAGCTGTTGAAAAAAAGATAAAGCTACTTTTAAGTAACGGATCGAGTTAAATCTGACAATACTGTTGCTCTTAAAGAGAAACTATACAAAAAAACTTCTTCAACAAACAAACAGCTTTAAAACTTCTATCTTTAAATAATAATTCAAACAACAAAAACCTAGGTTTAGAAATTTCTAAATCTAGGTTTTTTTGATGTTTCAATAAGCGCTTATCCAAATTTTTAAATTACGTAAACCACACAACCTCAACATTCAAAAAAATTCAGGACCTAAAACTTAGCCCTGAATTAATTTTTTTATATTATATCTACTTCTTTTTTATATTGTTCTTTGATATTTTCATCAAGAACATCATCACTTATAATTGCTGTAAGGTCTTTTAGTTGGAAAAATGTGTAAAATGCATGTGTTGAAAACTTACTATGGTCTGCAAGAACATAACGTTCAGTCGCATTATTAAGGATCGTTTCATTACAACGCCCTTCTTCTTCATCAGAGATAGTAACCTTCTCTAAATCTATACCATTCACCCCAACAAACGCCTTATTTACACTTATTTTACTAAGCGCATCTTGTGTGAAGAATCCAATAAAACCTTTTGTTTTTTGACGGTATCTTCCTCCAATAAAAATTAGATCACAAGATAGATTGTCTTTGAACTGTTCAAATACCGTTAATGAATTCGTCACAATGTTAATATCTCTATCTTGAAGGTACTCTGCCAAATAACTCGTCGTGCTTCCTGGACCTATAAAAATAGTTTCATTATCTTTTATAAGCTCTGATACTTTTCTAGCAATTTGTTTTTTTCTCTTCAATATTTACAGATATTTTTTTATTATAATTATCCTCTTGATAGAAATTTTTCGGTTTCAACTTCGCTCCACCGTGTATTCTAGTAAGATGCCCATAATCTTCTAACTCTTGCAAATCACGGCGAATCGTCATCTCAGTAACTTTCATATCATTCGCTAAATTACTAACACGTACTAAATGTTTGTTTTTTTCAATTCATTTTAAGATATAACTATGTCTGTCTATTTTTTTAACATTTTTTTCTCCACTCTAAAATAATAAATTTAACATTTATATTTTAACACTTTTTTTCGAAAAATATAAAACAGAAAAACATAAAAGAACTATCAAAAACGAACGTTAAATCTAACATAAAAAAACAAAAACTAGCTGTTTTGTGGTTATATTAACCTTCAAACAACTAGTTTTTTTAATTAATTTTCTTTATCTTCTTTTTCTTTTTTTCTACTTTTTGGTTGTTCTGTAGCTGCAACAACTCGCATATTTAGAAGTCTATCGTATAGCATTATAGGATTCTTACGTTTAAGTACATATTTCTCATATAACCAGAATATTGCAGAAACTGGTACTGCAGCCCAACCGATAGTAACTTTAATTAGGAATTCTCTAATTAAATATCTAGAAAATTCAATTTTCTTATTATCTGTAGGTACTATTCTTACTTTAAGAAGTTTTTTTCCCGATAGTTTGCCCTTGCCATTTATGCGGTAGGTATCCATATAAAAAGAATTGCAAAGATAACTATTGAAAGTGTCATATATAATGCATTTCTTTCATTTTCCGCTCCACCTTGAGCTCGTAGATTCACCGTAGTATATTGAAAAACGAACGCTATCGGTAAGTAAATACCTAAGTCAATTAAATACGCAATTAAACGTTTTATAGGCGAAGCTTCTTCACCGTGTACATCTAATAATGGTTCAGCTGTTGGTGCTGAAATATCATTTAAAGTTGGTTTTATATTTCTATCACTATAGCTATATGAACTATTTTTATTTTTCTTAACCATAGTTCACCTAGTCTTCTAAGTCAACGTTGTGGTATACTTGTTGAACATCTTCACAATCGTCAAGCATTTCTAACATTCTTTCGAATTTAGCTTTATCTTCTTCGCTTAATGTTACTTCGTTTTGAGGAATCATTGAAATTTCAGCAACTTCAAATTCTTCGATTCCAGCCGCTTTAAGAGCTTCTTGGATTTCGTGGAAGTTTTCTGGTTCACCATATACTAATGTTAACTCATCTTCTTCGATAATATCACGAGCATCGATATCAGCTTCCATAAGGATTTCTAATAATTCATCTGCACTCTTACCTTCAACACCGATTACTGCAGTGTTGTCGAACATGTAGTTAACAGAACCAGTAACACCTAAGTTACCTCCATTTTTACCTAATGCTGTACGTACTTCAGCTGCTGTACGGTTAACGTTGTTTGTAAGTGTATCGATGATAACCATTGTTCCACTTACACCGAAACCTTCATAACGTAATTCATCGTAGTTCTCTTCACTTCCACCTTTTGCTTTTTCAATAGCACGGTCAATAATATTTTTAGGAACACGGTAAGTTTTCGCTCTTTCTAAAACTACTTTTAGATTTCTGTTACTTTCTGGATCTGGTTCTCCAGTTTTCGCTGCTTGGTAAATTTCACGTCCAAACTTAGCATAAATCTTACTCGTGTTAGCGTCTTTTGCCGCTTTTTTTTCTTTAATATTATTCCATTTACGACCCATAGTCTTTTAATCTCTCTTTCTTTTTATAAGTATTTTCCATTTTAGTAAAATTTCCTCGCTACAATATAGCCAGAAAGTTATTACATACCACTATATATTACTATATTTAAGCCATTTTTTCAAGCATTGTCTAGGTTTTTTTAGCTAATTAACAATCATGTATTTTTATTTAATCTTAATACTATTCAATATAAATAACTATAAAATTATAACTTTGCCTTAATATATCTATCATAAAAGGGAGTGACTCAAAAATCGCGATTTCGTAGAAATCGATTTTGTCGAGTCACCCCCGCAAAGATTATTAGATATCTAAAGAGCTTTTACAAAGCGAATTTAGATATCAATAAACCACTGCGTCTATGAGTTCTCATAAGAACTTCGTTAAATTTTAGGTCTTTTGGGTCAGCCCCTTTAAATATCCTCACTTTAGTTTTGTTTTTTACGTCTAGCTACCTCTGCAGCTACTAATGATATTAATCCTAAAGCTCCAAACCCATTAGTTTTTTCCCCTGTATTAGCCAACTCCCTTACTCCTTGCATCTCTAACACATCTTTCGGTTTTGGTTCCGGTTTTTGGTTCCGGTTTTGGTTCCGGTTTCGGTTCCGGTTTGAGGGCCCGGTTTTGGCTCCGGTTTCGGCTCCGGTTTTGGTTCCGGTTTTGGCTCCGGTTTTGGTTCCGGTTTTGGCTCCGGTTTTGGTTCTGGCTTCGGTTCCGGTTTTTGGTTCCGGTTTTGGTTCCGGTTTCGGTTCCGGTTCCGGTTTGGGGACCCAGTTTTGGTTCCGGTTTTGGCTCCGGTTTTGGTTCCAGTTTTGGCTCCGGTTTTGGTTCCGGTTTTGGTTCCGGTTTTTGGCTCCGGTTTTGGCTCCGGTTTTGGCTCCGGTTTTGGTTTTTGTTTCATAATATAGTTTACAATAACTTCCTTATCTAAAGTTGTTCCTTCAACCGTTTCTTTTTCTACTTTTTTTCTTTATCTGGTAAATAATAATTTTCAATTATCGGTGAATTTATTTCTCCCCAGCTTCCTTCTGTCCACTTGCCTTCTGTCACTTCTCCTGTGACTTTGTTTACTTTATTCGTTCTTGTTAGTTTTACTTTTTTTGAACTACTGGCTCTTTTAGGACTTTGTTAGTTTCTTTTTTTCTAGGTAGTTTATTGTTCTTGTTACTTCTTTTTCTTCTGTAACTTCTTTTTGTATCTGCTTCGTAGTATACATCTACTTTTTCATTTCCTGTTGTTGATGTTACTTGTTTTTCTTCTACTGTTTCGATACTTGGGAACTTTTATAGTTTTCTATCGCTCCTGATGGCGTTTCTCCCCAGCTTCCTTCTGTCCATTTACCTTCTGTCACTTCTCCTGTGACTTTGTTTACTTTATTCGTTCTTGTTAGTTTTACTTTTTTTGAACTACTGGCTCTTTCAGGACTTTATTAGTTTCTTTTTTTCTAGGTAGTTTATTGTTCTTGTTACTTCTTTTTCTTCTGTAACTTCTTTTTGTATCTGCTTCGTAGTATACATCTACTTTTTCATTTCCTGTTGTTGATGTTACTTGTTTTTCTTCTACTGTTTCGATACTTGAGAACTTTTATAGTTTTCTATCGCTCCTGATGGTGTTTCTCCCCAGCTTCCTTCTGTCCACTTGCCTTCTGTTACTTCTCCTGTGACTTTGTTTACTTTATTCGTTCTTGTTAGTTTTACTTTTTTTGAACTACTGGCTCTTTTTAGGACTTTGTTAGTTTCTTTTTTTCTAGGTAGTTTATTGTTCTTGTTACTTCTTTTTCTTCTGTAACTTCTTTTGTATCTGCTTCGTAGTATACATCTACTTTTTCATTTCCTGTTGTTGATGTTACTTGTTTTTTTCTTCTACTGTTTTCGATACTTGAGACTTTTATAGTTTTCTATCGCTCCTGATGGTGTTTCTTCCCAGCTTCCTTCTGTCCATTTGCCTTCTGTCACTTCTCCTGTGACTTTGTTTTACTTTATTCGTTCTTGTTAGTTTTACTTTTTGAACTACTGGCTCTTTTAAGACTTTATTAGTTTCTTTTTTTCTAGGTAGTTTATTGTTCTTGTTACTTCTTTTTCTTCTGTAACTTCTTTTTGTATCTGCTTCGTAGTATACATCTACTTTTTCATTTCCTGTTGTTGATGTTACTTGTTTTTTTCTTCTACTGTTTCGATACTTGAGAACTTTGTAGTTTTCTATCGCTCCTGATGGCGTTTCTTCCCAGCTTCCTTCTGTCCACTTGCCTTCTGTCACTTCTCCTGTGACTTTGTTTACTTTATTCGTTCTTGTTAGTTTTACTTTTTGAACTACTGGTTCTTTTAGGACTTTGTTAGTTTCTTTTTTTCTAGGTAGTTTATTGTTCTTGTTACTTCTTTTTCTTCTGTAACTTCTTTTTGTATCTGCTTCGTAGTATACATCTACTTTTTCATTTCCTGTTGTTGATGTTACTTGTTTTTTTCTTCTACTATTTCGATACTTGGGAACTTTTATAGTTTTCTATCGCTCCTGATGGTGTTTCTTCCCAGCTTCCTTCTGTCCACTTGCCTTCTGTCACTTCTCCTGTGACTTTGTTTACTTTATTCGTTCTTGTTAGTTTTACTTTTTGAACTACTGGTTCTTTCAGGACTTTGTTAGTTTCTTTTTCTAGGTAGTTTATTGTTCTTGTTACTTCTTTTTCTTCTGTAACTTCTTTTGTATCTGCTTCGTAGTATACATCTACTTTTTCATTTCCTGTTGTTGATGTTACTTGTTTTTTTCTCCTACTGTTTCGATACTTGGGAACTTTTATAGTTTTCTATCGCTCCTGATGGTGTTTCTTCCCAGCTTCCTTCTGTCCATTTGCCTTCTGTCACTTCCCCTGTGACTTTGTTTACTTTATTCGTTCTTGTTAGTTTTACTTTTTTTGAACTACTGGCTCTTTTTAGAACTTTGTTAGTTTCTTTTTCTAGGTAGTTTATTGTTCTTGTTACTTCTTTTTCTTCTGTAACTTCTTTTTGTATCTGCTTCGTAGTATACATCTACTTTTTTTCATTTTCTGTTGTTGATGTTACTTGTTTTTCTTCTACTGTTTCGATACTTGAGAACTTTATAGTTTTCTATCGCTCCTGATGGCGTTTCTCCCCAGCTTCCTTCTGTCCATTTACCTTCTGTCACTTCTCCTGTGACTTTGTTTACTTTATTCGTTCTTGTTAGTTTTACTTTTTGAACTACTGGCTCTTTCAGGACTTTATTAGTTTCTTTTTTTCTAGGTAGTTTATTGTTCTTGTTACTTCTTTTTCTTCTGTAACTTCTTTTTGTATCTGCTTCGTAGTATACATCTACTTTCTCATTTCCTGTTGTTGATGTTACTTGTTTTTTTCTTCTACTGTTTCGATACTTGAGAACTTTGTAGTTTTCTATCGCTCCTGATGGTATTTCTCCCCAGCTTCCTTCTGTCCATTTGCCTTCTGTCACTTCTCCTGTGACTTTGTTTACTTTATTCGTTCTTGTTAGTTTTACTTTTTGAACTACTGGCTCTTTTAGGACTTTGTTAGTTTCTTTTTCTAGGTAGTTTATTGTTCTTGTTACTTCTTTTTCTTCTGTAACTTCTTTTTGTATCTGCTTCGTAGTATACATCTACTTTTTCATTTCCTGTTGTTGATGTTACTTGTTTTTTTCTTCTACTATTTCAATACTTGAGAACTTTATAGTTTTCTATCGCTCCTGATGGTGTTTCTCCCCAGCTTCCTTCTGTCCATTTTACCTTCTGTCACTTCTCCTGTGACTTTGTTTACTTTATTTGTTCTTGTCAGTTTTACTTTTTTTGAACTACTGGCTCTTTTAGGACTTTGTTAGTTTCTTTTTCTAGGTAGTTTATTGTTCTTGTTACTTCTTTTTCTTCTGTAACATTTTTTTATATAATGTGTCGTAGACATATGTAACTGTAATTTCTGGACTATTAATCTGCCCTTCTACTTCAGCTGAATCATCCTTCACAGTAATATATCGATACTCTACTCCATCGTCACCAACTAACTCTTCAGGATGATATTCATCTGTATCTACATTATAATCCTTTGAATAAGCTCTTTTTTTCAATAGCTGTTATCGTTTGTTTGATTTTTCTTTCCTTGCATATTCTCATATGCGATTTTAACAGCTCCGTTTTTTATATCTTCTGTTTTAATAGTAACAGAAGCTACATTTTGCCTCATTAAATATTGTTTCCGTATCTGTTTTTGCTGCTGCGGTAATATTAGCTACCTGATTATTTTGAGCATCACTAGCGATTCTTGCCGGTAGTAAAAATTCATTTGATAATCCTGGATTCAATGTAGTTCCTGGATTTGAAACAAACTTAACCGCTGTAACGCTACTCCAATCTGTAATTTGATCTGCTGTTAAAGTTGTTGTTCTAGCAACTTCATTCGCATTTCCTGTAATTGGTGATGTTGAATAATATGCAGTCCATCCATCTGATACTATTGCTTCTCCTGTAGCTTCCACATCAAACGCAGAATTACGATTTATACTTGTATCAACAATATTCTTATCCCCTTTTTTAGGCAATGTCACAAGCACTTCATTATTCGATAATTTTGAATTATCTCTATTTGATAATGTAAAGCGGTATGTCACATCTGCTTTTGGCGCCAGATTTTTCAATGATGTAGTGTACCCTTCTCGCTGATTATTTTTATCAGTCACATCTACATATAATCGTGAAGCTGATGTATTCTCTACAGGAATTTCGTAAGTGAATGTTGATGTATTAATAATTTTTTTATCTCCATCAAACTCATCATTTGAGTTCAATCCATGAAGAAACTTACTTTCATCCCAAACTAATGTATATTTCAAAGGATAGCTACCTGTTTGAACCCATTGTGCCACATTAAACTCTAAATTTGGAGTTACATTCTCACGAGTATTCGAATCCTTCGGATCAATAATCAATACACGTTTACCAGTATTTTGATAATTTTCATCTTTAGTTACAAGCGGACTATTCCCTGCATAACTAAATCCATCCGGTAATTCAACAATAATTTTAGCATTTTTCGCACCAAGATATGTTAAACTTTTATCTGTAGTAGCACCATGCGAAGTTGTTGTATTATAAACTCGATTCCCTAGCCCTGAAGGAGAATAATTATATGATTCTATTCCTGCACTTAAAGGTTGCGTTTTGTTACCTGGTAATACTGCTTCTATTTTTCCAGTTCTTGGCACCAGTTTTAAAGCTGTTCTTGCATCTGCTAAGATGGTTTTAGAAATACTTGTATTTACTACATCTGTGTCCTGAGTAGATACTTTTGCAGTAACAATACTCTTCGCTTCTTTTCCTTCCGCTACCATTTGTTTAGCTGTTTCTAACCCTTTTAGATTTTGGTGTAAATAAATACCTGCTTGGCTAAGTGTATCATTGGTAAATGTCATTTCACCTTTTGGTCTTAATAAAACTTTAGTTGTTCCTTCTGGTAAGTCTATAGATGTTCCACCATTTTTCTTAAAGGCAATTTCTCCAAGTTTTGTTTCTGTTATACCATTTACTGTATATACTTCAAATGTATTACTAGTTCCTAGATTATCTGGTGCATACCAAGCTGCATAAGCCCCATTCTTGTTCCAAGTACCATAAAATTCAATAGATCTCTTCTGATCAAAATCACTATCAATTGTTAATTCAACTTCTTTAACTTTTGTCGGAGTATCAACACTTCTCCAGAAAACTATAATTCTCTTATCATCTGTTTCCGTATTAATTCCAGGAATTGCAATATTCACTCTATTTTCATGATTTTGTTCATTAGTAAAGTTATTAATTACTAATGGAGGTTGTGCTCCTGCTGCATTTGGCGTCGCTCCTCCTCCATTATCTTTATAAGGATTCACAGCTTTTACTACTAGCGAAGTTGTTCCTTGACTTGTATTTGTTTCCCCTGATTTATCTGTATAAGTTACATTGTCTGTAAATGTAAATTCTTTTCCTTTTAAAAACTCCTCTAATGTTCCTGCTTGGCGCATATTAATACGAAGCGTATCATCACTAGTATTGTTCCCCTGATTAAACACGAGCTTCGCATCTGTTATTGTTCTTGTATAACGAGCGATAGTCCCATCTTGAGTCCAACCATCATTTATAGATGCTTGAGATAAAACTGCACCAGTCGGTAACGTTACTTCATGAACAATTTTATTTACCGCTGAAGTCTCTTTATTAAAAAGTAGTTAATTTTTAAAAACTAAATCTTTATTCTTAGTTTCATCGATAGAATCCCCAGGCGCATTAGTGCTAAATAAAGCTAAATCTCTAGCGCCACTTTCACTATCCACGCTTATATTTGCATATCCACTCTTATTTGTATTAGTTACCCTAGCTGTTGTAGAAGTAGTTGGTGTAATAGCCGCACCATTCTTATCAACCACCTGGGCTGTAATTGTAGTTTGCGAATTACGTCCCGTTCTATATTTATCAAACTTATAACTTATATTAAAACTAGCATACGAACCGCTAGGTACTTCTCCAGTATGAATTTTATATTGTGTATCATTTACTTTTTCAACTTTTTAAAGCCGAGCCAAACTGTACATCAGTAATAGGTTCATTTGCTGGTAAATTCACTAAAATATAAGACCCATCTTCTAATTTTGAAGGTGCAGACACATCTAACCTGAATGTAGAAATAATTTGCTCTCCTACTCTATATTCTGTCTGATTTCCTACAAGATGCCCCTGTAAACTTACCTTATTCTCTCTTGGTGTTATCGGAGTTTCCGATGTTATATTAGATGTTGTTTGTGCTCTATAAATAATTTTATATGTATTTTTCGAAACAAATTCCAAACTTGTCGCTTCTAAACCTGGATAATTTTTTTCTTCAATTTCTCTAGATTTTCCGAGAAATCAGATTTCAATATAGCAACGTCTTCAACATTACCATCAGGTTTCACATGAGTCACCATTACAAATTCCTTAGCATCTATTACCGTTGAATTTCCTGTACCTGTTCTATTAAAAATTCGTATCATCATCTCCTGCATAAGCTAAATTTACATTTCCAAATAACATCATACCTGCTATTGCCACAGAAGATACAGCTATACTAGCAACTCCAACATTAAATTTTCTAATACTAAATCTATTATTATATTGATAGTGGTTTCTTTTTTTACTTCTATTTTTTTCATTAAACTATCTCCTTTCTATTACACTACTTGTGTGTATAACTTTATTTTCACAGTATAATTATTTTTTTGTCAAGTGAAAAATCTTTCAACTATACTGTTTTTCTTGATTTCTATTCTGTCTTTTTCTATATATAATATTCCATTTTTTTACTAATTTTTTTCCAAGATTACTAATTCAATATTAATTTTAAAAATCTTATAACTATGAAAAAAATTCGAGATATAAGGATATTTCCCTATACCTCGAACCTATTATGTAACCAAAGTTATTATTTATATTCTACAAATTTGTTGAATTCAGCTTCATCAACATTTGTTAATTTAACAATCCAAGATTCTTTTGGATCAGCTGAGTTTAAAACAGTTGGTTCATCTTCTGCTTTTTTTGTTGTATTCTACTACATCACCTGCTAATGGTGAATTGATGTCTAATACAGTTTTTGATGCTTCTAAACGTAAGATAACATCATCTTTTTCTAATTTTTCTTTTCTTGAGAATTCTACGAATCCTACAGTACCAACATCATCTTGTAATTCTGCAGTTGGCCCAATAATGTATACACCTTCACTTTTTTCAATCCATAAAGATTTTGCTAATTTTTTCATTTTACAACCTTCTTTCTATTAGTCTATACTTTTATTCTAACATCTAAATGTTGATGTAGCAATATTTTTTTCTCAAATGATTATTATACATTTAAAAATAAAAAAAAGCAACAAAAACCATAAAGTCATAGAAATCGATTTTGTCTGTTACCACCGCACAATTTATTAGATATCCAAAAAGCTTGCACAAAACGAATTTGAATACCAATAAACCACTGCGTCCAGATATTAATTCAGATATTATTTGATATTCACCTTAACTCAATATCAAATCTACCAATTCTTGTGCTTCTACTTTTTCCGAAATAATGACCTAAGTCGATACTTTCTAATACTTCTAGTAAGTTTTTCTTCTTTTACCCTTACTCCGATTAATTTATCTTCAACATCACCGACATTACCTTTTTCCGAAAAAAAGTCACCATAAATCTTAGCTTTTTGTAATTTGTCCCGCTTCTACTTCCAAATTAAACTCAACAGTCCCAATCCCAAGACGAGCATCTCTGTTATAATTATATCTTGGTGATTTTCCGTAATTCCAATCCCAGTTTTGATATTTCTCAGAAAGCAACTCATCAATTTCTCGCCAATCTTCTTCTGTAAGTTCATAACGTTTTATGTCTTCCATTCTTTCACAACCAAACAGACGACATAAGTATAAGTCTTTGAAATCTATTACAGATAAATCTTTATATTCCTCATTTAAATACTCTCTAAGACCTGTAACTCTACTTCGTACCGAATCAATCCCTTTCGACTCAATTTTCTTACGATTAGGTGTTAGTACATTAGCCATCGCATCATAATCAATATCTAGAAGTAGCGTATATCCCCCGTAAATTTTACCATTAACAAGAGTCATCGCAGCTCCGCTAATCTTCTTTCCATCGACAACAAGATCATTTCGCCCTGTTTGTTCAACCTGATTTACACCAAGGTCACGTAATATATTTACCGCAGGTTCATAGAATTTTTTAAAGTTTCCATAAACATTACTATCACCATTCATAATAAGGCAGATATTAACAGCCCTCTCATCTAAAAATACCATACCTCCACCTGTATCACATCTAACAAGTGTGATTCCGTGAGCTTTCATGTACTCATGGTTAATCTCTTTTTCGGCATTTTGAAATAGTCCTATCTGAACCTTTGGCTTGCAACAATATGGACATATTATATCTTCATCTAAATTCAATTTATTCAATACATGTACTTGTATCGCTAAAGCTACCGCTCCATCATAAATATATTGTCCATTTCTTATCGGCTCTATTAAATACATAAGCACTCCTCATCTTCTAAATACTACAATAAATATAGGAATCTACTATTATTCAAGTTCAACCTTTAAATAATAGTAGCCGCTTCGCCTAATAGTCTGCTATATTTATAATTTCTTCGCTCTATAAATTATAACAGTCTACTTAGTAATTTTCTTCTAATTTTCTAAATTCATCTCTCGTATGTTGTGGCAAACTCTTACCGTAATCCATCATAAGTACGATATCTTTAAATGCAGCTTTCGGAATAGCTAATCGTTCAATATCATCTACACCTACATCTAAATCAATATCTTCCTCACGATTTTCTTGGAATTTAGCCACAAAATCTGGTTCAGCTACGAAGACGCTAGATAAACCTACCATCTCAGCGTGCATAATAGCTTCACGGCTTTTTTCTATACTATTAATTCCGCCAGTAGCCATCAATGGAACACGTCCTGCAAGGTGTTCATGAACTACTTCGTTAATCAATCGCCCTTCATTAGGTCCTTCAGCACGAACTTTATTTAGATAAATATTTTGTCCCCAGCTTGCTATCGCAATATAAGACAACGGTACTCTTTCTAGTATCCAATCTGTAAGTTGATTAAATTCTTCAACAGTATAACCTATTATCGCACCACGCGTCTCTTCTGGAGTTGCTCTATATCCTAGAATGAAATCCTCAGGTGCTTCGTTTTTTATAACTTCATACACCGCTTCAAAAACTTCAAGTATAAATCTAGCTCTATTTTCTAGTGAATCTACACCGTATTCATCATGGCGTTTATTCGATACCTTTGAGAAAAACGTCTGTGTAGCATTAGTTTTTGAGCTGTAGATATTTCTACACCTGCAAAACCTGCTTTTATCGCTCTTCTCGTAGCATCTTTGTATCTTTGTTTAATCACATCGATCATCTCATGAGACAACTCTTCTACCTCATGTTCAAATGGAAGGTGCAATTTCAACTTACTAGGACCATAAACTTTATGATTTACCCCATAGTAATTAGCACCTGCTCCTGAATAAGTCAATTGTAAAATAGCTCTCGCTCCGGCATCTTACATCGCATTTGCCATCTTAGTAAGCCCTGGAATACAGCTATCATCATGCGCACCGAAACCAAACTCAAACAACTGACCATCAACATCAATATAAGCTGCCCCTGTTCCCTGTAGTGGCGCTGACTTAGCACGTCTTAATGCATAGCCTAAATCTTCTTTTGTGATAATTCCATCTTTTGTAGACGAATTAGTCGTCATCGGCGACAGTACGAACCTGTTTTCTAACTTAACACCTTTTGCTAGTTTTATGGGAGTTAATAATTTTTCTATAAACTCACACCTCTTTTACATAGTTTGTAAAACTAGCTTAAGATTAAGTCTACCAATTCTTTAGCTTCTGCATTTCCGAAATAGTGAGTTAAATCAATACTTCCTAACGCTTCTAGTAAATCTTCTTCTTTTACTCTTACTCCGATAAGTTTTTCTTCTACATCAGCCACATTACCTTTTCCGAAGAAGTCTCCGTAGATTTTCGCTTTTGTAATACGTCCTTCTTCCACTTCTAAACTAAAATCAACTGTTCCGATTGCAAGATGAGCATCACGGTTATAGTTATAACGTGGTGATTTTCCGTAGTTCCAATCCCAGTTACGGTATTTTTTTCATCTGCTAATTTTTTTCAATTGCAGTCCAATCTTCATCAGTTAGCTCATATCTCTTCGCATCTTTAATATCTTCGATTCCCATTAGTCCACAGATGATTAAGTTTTTGAACTCATCGATTGTTACGTTTTGATATTCAGGTTTTAATAATTCACGCATACCCATTACACGTGCTCTTACTGATTCAATACCTTTTGATTCAATTTTTTTACGGTTTGGTGTTAAAGCATTAACCATCGCTTCATAATTTACATCAAGTAGTAATGAATATCCTCCGTAAATTTTACCACGAACTAGTGTCATCGCAGCTCCACTTACTTTTTTACCACGAGCGGTTAAATCGTTACGCCCTCTTTGTTCTACTTCTGTAGCTCCTAAACTGTGAAGTACGTCTACTGCCGGTTGATAGAATTTTTTGTAGTTTCCGTACACATCAGTATCCCCAGGCATTAAGAAACATACGTTAACAGCACCGTTATCAACGTACACAGCACCACCACCTGTGTCACGACGTACTAAGATAATATCTTTTTCTTTCATATATTCATGGTTTACTTCAGTTTCAGCATTTTGGAATAATCCGATTTCTACTTTTGGTTCGCAGTAATATGGGAAGATTACAGTCTCATCAATATCGATATTGTTAAGTACGTAGACTTGCATCGCCATTACTAGCGCTCCATCTGGTAAATATTTTCCGTTTCTAATTGGTTCTATTAAATACATAATTCTTTCTCCTTTATTTGTTAATTTTTGTTAATGTATTTGTAGCTAATATCATATTTTACTTTGCAGTCTAAATATGCTCCTAACATACATAGGAGGTAACTCAAAAGTCCTAACTTTTTAAAAAAAGTATATATTACAACTCATAGACGTAGTGGTGACTCAACAAAAATCGATTTCTCCGAAATCACGATTTTTTTGAGTTACTCCCTCCACAATTATTTTTTTTAATAATTCTTCAACCTCTAACGTTAGTTCCTTACTATTTTTATTAAACCACAGCACCCTAGAGGATATTCTTTCTGGGAACTGGTATTTTTTTCTGGTTCATAGTAACCATTAACGCATTAGGATTTTTATCAAGTTCTCTATAAAATGGATATTTTATAAACTGAGGGGTTGTAAATCCTACTCCTATTTCTATAAACAATGTTTTTCTTATCACGATTTTTTTTCTAAAAAAATTCATTGTACTTATCTAGATGTTCGAAAAAAAGATTGGATCTTCTACCATTCCTTTTTTTCAGCGTTACGCTTATTAACCTCAAGCGGTGCACCACATTCTGGACATAGTGGAATAGATCTGTAGTCAACTTCCATATTTTCCTGTTCCACAGCAAGTCTACGCATTAACGCTTCATCTTGATATGTCTTCGCATGACAATGTTTACTACATTGCATAAGTCCGTACTTTCCTTGAATGTGAAAGACCTTATCCATATCATATCCTGCAACATCAAAGGCGTTATCCGCGTTAGTCGTAATAATATGGTAATTTTTATCTTTTAGAATATTTTTTAAAGCTGCGTAACTTGTCCCCAACAGGTTGATCAAAGTAATTTAACAAAAACAAAAACGACTTTTGAAACGCCCAATATTCTTGTGAACTAGGAAAATCAAATAGACTCGCCTGTAACATATCTAAAAAAATTTATATTTTTTTCAACAAAAATCCTTAAAGTTACTTGTAAATCTTTCTCCAATATAAGTAAATCCGTCGGCAGCTGACATTCCAGCTCCTATTCCTATGACTATCGCCTCAGCTTCTTCTATTAACTGTGCTAATTTTTTTCGGCATTGTTTTCTTCTAACTCTATCGCCTTCCAAGTCATTAATTTTTCTCCTCTTTAGACATTAGCTCTTTTGCTAAAATCTCAATAATATTTTTTTCTTCTTTCTATAGTTGGTACTAAAGGTATACACATAAGTTCTTTTAACTCTAACTCTATAGCTAAGTTTCTAAGTTTTTTTCTACTACAACATCCTTAGTACCCCAAACTAAACGTATTCTATTTTTTTTCTACTTTTTTTCTTTATCAATTTCAGATATTTCATACTCTTTTTGCTGTATCTATACTAGGAAACCTACCAAATTCTGTAAATTCTTTCTTACCAAGAAGCCAAACATCTAAACAACGTACTAAATCTTTCGCTTCTTGTTCATCTTCTCCTATCGCTATAAATACCGCTACAACATCTTGTGGTATTTTTTGTTGCTTGCGCATTTTTGCACGATAAGTTTGTAAGCATCTTTTTGCTGTTTCTATATAGTCTACAGCTTGATTAAAGAATAGACCATAAACATAGTTTTGACCTAACTCTGCAGCAAGATTCGCACTTTTTTCACTCGTTGATAGTAACCACATTGGACTTACCTTTGCTTCTGGTGGTTGCACCAACGTTTCAGTTCCTGTTAGAAGCTCCAGCAATTCTGTGCAGCTTTCATTGTATTCATCACGTGTTATCGGTGTCGTCTTCATCAATTTTTGAACAACTTTAGTTCCTGGATTATTACCTATTCCTAGATTCACCCTATTTGGATATAGCCCGCTAAGAAGTTTAATCCATTCGCTAATTTTATACGGTGTATAATGAGGAATCATTATTCCACCTGAACCTATTTCTATTTTTTTTCCGTATTTTTGAAGGAGGTGTAACATCAACAGCTCAGGACTACTACTCGCAAGAGCTGGCACCTGATGATGTTCAGCCATCCAAAAAGCGACTATAACCCTAGTTTTTTTCAGCTAAACGAGCTAATTCTGTACTTTCTTCTATGGCTTCTAGTGCAGTTTTTTTCCTTCATCTACAATGGCGTAATCTAAAAATACTAAGTTTCATATATTATCCTCTTATATTTTATATTAATCTATATAACTTCAAATATCTATTTTCTTTTTTTAGTATTTTTATTTCATACGCTTCAATTTATTTTTTTATCTTTTTTTATACATAATAATCTGATATAATAAATTATAAGAAAAACCTTTTCTGAAATTACGAACTTATTATATCATACTTTCAGTAAAAAGTACACACACCTAGCACCACTACTTTAAAAATTTTTTTAGAAAAAAATTATGGTGACTTAATATACTGAGTTTTTTTCTTTAATTTACATAATTTCAGATAATATCAGCAATTTATTTTTTACACCATTTTTATTATGTATTCTTTTTTTGGTTTTAGTTGTATGTTTATTATGTTACTTATAGAGGTATTTTTTATGGAATCAAAATTATTAACACCTGTCAAATTGGCTAATGGAATAGAACTTGAGAATCGTTTTGTCCTTTCTCCGATGACTACAAACTCATCTACCGCAGAAGGCTTCATTACAGAAGAAGATCTTCTATATGCCAAAAGACGAAAAAATACAGCACCCTTGCAAATTACCGGTGCTGCCTATATAAATCTAGAAGGGCAACTTTTTGAATATGGCTTTAGCGTTCATGATGATGCATGTATTCCTGGTTTAACTAAAATGGCACGAGCCATGAAGTCTGGTGGTGCGAAAGCTATCCTGCAACTTACTCACGCTGGTCGTTTCGCTAATCACTATGTCACTACTAATAAACGTGCTGTCGGTCCGAGTTACATGGAACTTAATTCTCCTGTAGAACATATCGTCCACCCTCTTTCTATCGAAGATATACAGAAAATAAGAGAAGATTATAAACGTGCTGCTAGTCGTGCTATCGCTGCTGGTTTCGATGGTTTAGAAATTTCTAGTGCACAACGTCTTCTATTACAAACATTCTTCTCTACCTTCTCTAATGAACGCCACGATAAATACGGAGTAGATACATTAGAAAAATCGTTCACGTTTCATCCTTGAAGTTTTTGAAGATGTATATGAAGTAATCAAAAAAGAAGCACCAAAAGATTTTATCTACGGTTATCGTGCAACACCTGAAGAAACACGTGGTGAAGAAGTCGGTTATACAGTTGAAGAATTTAATCAACTTACAGATTGGTTATTAGAAAGAGTCCCTCTATCATACATGGCAATTGCCAGCTGGGGACAAAATATTTATTTAAATACAATACGTGCAGAAGGCCCGCACCATGGACGTCTTATTAACGAGGTAGTCTACAAGCATTTAAATGGAAGAATTCCTTTAATCGCATCAGGTGGTATCAACACTGTGGAAAAATGTGAAGCTGCAATTTTACATGCTGATATGATAGGTTTATCTTCTCCATTTGTCGCAGAACCAGATTTTGTAGAAAAACTAAAATCAAACCATATGGACGATATAAATCTAGATGTCGGTGTTGAAGACATAGACCGTTTAGCTATTCCTAAAGCTGCGTTTAAAGATATCGTGCTTATGATGGACTACGGACGTTCACTACCACAGCACACTAGGGATGAATTTAGAAAAATTAGAAGAAAAATTACTAAAATTGTATAATTAGTAGAATCTCAAGAATTAGGATTTCAAAAAATCTTATTTTTTTGGGATTCTACTTTTATTTAATACAGATAAAAAAATTATGTAAAACCTTCATATCTTTTTTTATTGTATACTAAATCCGGAGCATGGAAAAAAATTCCAGTACGGATTTCAATTTTTATATACAAAAAGACAAATATCCAATATAATTGTAGAAGTTAAGACACATTCAAAGCTTACCAGAGCACCTATGTTTTGATGAGATAAAAGTCAACTAAAGATAGTAAAAAAATGGGATGAGTTTCGTATTCTTAGATGCTAGAACACATGATTTTATAGATATTGTAGATGGTAGAACACAACATATATTAAAAACAATACTTTTATGAGATATCCAAGAAAAGTAAGAAAGAAAGTAAAAAAACAATCTGTATAGATATTTACCCGCCTTATATGAATATGATAAGAGAAATGTTTCCTAATGCTGAGATAATAATAGATAGATTCCATATAGTTCAAAAATATTAATAGAGAATTAAACAAAGTTAGAGTGAAACTAATGAATCTATATAAGAATAAAAAAAGGCTCTATTTACACTATTCTAAAGAACTTCTGGAAGGTAATATTAGAAGATAGAGATAAAGTAAATTCAACAAAAAAACATTCTATTCTAGAAGCTTTTAAACGCTATGTAACTAGAAAAGAAGTATTAGATTATATATTAGCTATAGATGATGAATTTACAGCTAGCTATGAGAGAGTACATGAGATAAGAGAAGCTATTAAAGCTAAAGACTCTGTAGAATTAGAGAAGTATATAGATATGGATGCTAGAGGATTATCTAAAGGTGTATCTAAAGCTATAAATACTATGAAAAAAAGTACAAAGAGTATATGTTTAACGCTGTTAAATATGAGTATTCTAATGGTCCATTAGAAGGATTTAATAATAAAATAAGACTACTAAAGAGAGTGTCTTATGGATATTCTAGCTTTAGTAACTTCAGACTACGCATTTTAATTATGTGTTTCTGAATATAAAAAAACAATGTCAAACTTAAAGAAAATAAGAAAAAATCTAAGCAACAAAATGCTGCCTAGATTTCTAGAGTGAATTTTTTTCCCATGCCCCGAACTTGACAAAGAGCCACAAAAGAGTTTACAAAAAGTTCTCGAAAAAAATATCGAGAGCTTTTTACTATACTTAAAGATTTTTTTATAAACTTTAAATTAGTTTTTGTCGTTTTTACGACGTCTTGCTGCTGCAAGTAATCCACCTAGGATTCCTAATCCTAATCCTGCTAATCCAGTATTAGTTTCAGTTGTACCTGTGTTAGCTAAACGTTGTCCTAATTTTGTATTTGTACCTTGTGCATTAGAATTTCCGTTTGTCTCGTTAGTACCATTGTTTCCATTATTAGCAGGTTTTCCTGGTAATGTTGGAACTTCTTTTTGTCTAAAGATATCTTTAGCTGCGATTGTGTAAACTTTACCATCTTTAGTAATTACAGTTGCATTTCCTGCTTTGTCGAAGATAACTTCTACTACATCTGCATTTGCTCCTTTAATCTTAGCTTTTTGCAGCTTCTTTTTCTGCATCTGTTAAGTTATTGAAGTCTGCTACTGTTTCTTTTTTTCGAAGTCAAGGTTGATATTTTCACCATTATTCTTAGCTGCAACATCTTTAGCATCTTTAACTAATTGAGCTGCTGGAATTGTCGCTGTCTTACCTTCTGGTGTTGTTACTGTTGCGTTTCCTTTATCGTCCACTACAACTTTAGATCCTGGGTTTACTTCCTCTACTGCTTTCTTAACTTTTGCTTTTTCTTCATCTGTTAATTTAGCTTTATCTCCAACTAACACTCTAGTTGCTGGTGTATTTACTACATTTCCTGCATTTACTTTACCTGCATCTTCTGGTGATTTAGTTAAGTCTGTTGCTGGAATTACTGCTGTCTTACCTGCTGGTGTTGTTACTGTTGCGTTTCCTTTATCGTCTACTACAACTTTAGATCCTGGATTTACATCCTCTACTGCTTTCTTAACTTTTTGCTTTTTTTCTTCATCTGTTAATTTAGCTGGATCTTTAACTTCTACCTTACCTGCTGGTGTGTTAATGTCGTTTCCTGCTTCTGGCTTAGCTGCTTCTTCTGGTGATTTAGTTAAGTCTGTTGCTGGAATTACTGCTGTCTTACCTGCTGGTGTTGTTACTGTTGCGTTTCCTTTATCGTCTACTACAACTTTGGATCCTGGATTTACATCCTCTACTGCTTTCTTAACTTTTTGCTTTTTTTCTTCATCTGTTAATTTAGCTGGGTCTTTAACTTCTACCTTACCTGCTGGTGTGTTAATGTCGTTTCCTGCTTCTGGCTTAGCTACTTCTTCTGGTGATTTAGTTAAGTCTGTTGCTGGAATTACTGCTGTCTTACCTGCTGGTGTTGTTACTGTTGCGTTTCCTTTATCGTCTACTACAACTTTAGATCCTGGATTTACATCCTCTACTGCTTTCTTAACTTTTTGCTTTTTTTCTTCATCTGTTAATTTAGCTGGATCTTTAACTTCTACCTTACCTGCTGGTGTGTTAATGTCGTTTCCTGCTTCTGGCTTAGCTGCTTCTTCTGGTGATTTAGTTAAGTCTGTTGCTGGAATTACTGCTGTCTTACCTGCTGGTGTTGTTACTGTTGCGTTTCCTTTATCGTCTACTACAACTTTTGGATCCTGGATTTACATCCTCTACTGCTTTCTTAACTTTTGCTTTTTCTTCATCTGTTAATTTAGCTGGATCTTTAACTTCTACCTTACCTGCTGGTGTGTTAATGTCGTTTCCTGCTTCTGGTTTAGTTGAATCTGTTGCTGTCGCAGCATCACTTGGTTCTGATACATTTCCTGCTGGGTCTGTTGCTGTTGCTGTTACTTTTCCGGCTGGAATATCTTTCGTTGGTGTGATTGTTGCTTTACCATCTTTTCCTGCTACAGCTTTTTCCAATTTCATTACCGTCTTTGTCTAGTAATTTAACTGTTGATCCTGGCTCTGCTGTTACTTCAACTGGATCTTTTAGTTCCCGCTTTACCTGTTAGGGTCTGTTGTTACAACTGGTTTAGCTGGTGCTTCTGTATCTGGTGTTGCTGTCGCAGCATCACTTGGTTCTGATACATTTCCTGCTGGGTCTGTTGCTGTCGCTGTTACTTTTCCGGCTGGAATATCTTTCGTTGGTGTGATTGTTGCTTTACCATCTTTTCCTGCTACAGCTTTTTCCAATTTCATTACCGTCTTTGTCTAGTAATTTAACTGTCGATCCTGGTTCTGCTGTTACTTCAACTGGATCTTTAGTTCCCGCTTTACCTGTTAGGGTCTGTTGTTACAACTGGTTTTAGCTGGTGCTTCTGTATCTGGTGTTGCTGTCGCAGCATCACTTGGTTCTGATACATTTCCTGCTGGGTCTGTTGCTGTTGCTGTTACTTTTCCGGCTGGAATATCTTTCGTTGGTGTGATTGTTGCTTTACCATCTTTTCCTGCTACAGCTTTTCCAATTTCATTACCGTCTTTGTCTAGTAATTTAACTGTTGATCCTGGTTCTGCTGTTACTTCAACTGGATCTTTAGTTCCCGCTTTACCTGTTAGGTCTGTTGTTACAACTGGTTTAGCTGGTGCTTCTGTATCTGGTGTTGCTGTCGCAGCATCACTTGGTTCTGATACATTTCCTGCTGGGTCTGTTGCTGTTGCTGTTACTTTTCCGGCTGGAATATCTTTCGTTGGTGTGATTGTTGCTTTACCATCTTTTCCTGCTACAGCTTTTTCCAATTTCATTACCGTCTTTGTCTAGTAATTTAACTGTCGATCCTGGTTCTGCTGTTACTTCAACTGGATCTTTAGTTCCCGCTTTACCTGTTAGGTCTGTTGTTACAACTGGTTTAGCTGGTGCTGTTGTATCTGGTGTTGTTGTATCTGTCGCAACTTTTGGTTCACTTGGTACTGATGTGTTTCCTGCTGGGTCTGTTGCTGTCGCTGTTACTTTTCCGGCTGGAATATCTTTTGTTGGTGTGATTGTTGCTTTACCATCTTTTCCTGCTACAGCTTTTCCAATTTCATTACCGTCTTTGTCTAGTAATTTAACTGTTGATCCTGGCTCTGCTGTTACTTCAACTGGATCTTTAGTTCCCGCTTTACCTGTTAGGTCTGTTGTTACAACTGGTTTAGCTGGTGCTTCTGTATCTGGTGTTGCTGTCGCAGCATCACTTGGTTCTGATACATTTCCTGCTGGGTCTGTTGCTGTTGCTGTTACTTTTCCGGCTGGAATATCTTTCGTTGGTGTGATTGTTGCTTTACCATCTTTTCCTGCTACAGCTTTTCCAATTTCATTACCGTCTTTGTCTAGTAATTTAACTGTCGATCCTGGTTCTGCTGTTACTTCAACTGGATCTTTAGTTCCCGCTTTACCTGTTAGGTCTGTTGTTACAACTGGTTTAGCTGGTGCTGTTGTATCTGGTGTTGTTGTATCTGTCGCAACTTTTGGTTCACTTGGTACTGATGTGTTTCCTGCTGGGTCTGTTGCTGTCGCTGTTACTTTTCCGGCTGGAATATCTTTTGTTGGTGTGATTGTTGCTTTACCATCTTTTCCTGCTACAGCTTTCCCAATTTCATTACCGTCTTTGTCTAGTAATTTAACTGTTGATCCTGGCTCTGCTGTTACTTCAACTGGATCTTTAGTTCCCGCTTTACCTGTTAGGTCTGTTGTTACAACTGGTTTAGCTGGTGCTGTTGTATCTGGTGTTGTTGTATCTGTCGCAACTTTTGGTTCACTTGGTACTGATGTGTTTCCTGCTGGGTCTGTTGCTGTTGCTGTTACTTTTCCGGCTGGAATATCTTTCGTTGGTGTGATTGTTGCTTTACCATCTTTTCCTGCTACAGCTTTTCCAATTTCATTACCGTCTTTGTCTAGTAATTTAACTGTTGATCCTGGTTCTGCTGTTACTTCAACTGGATCTTTAGTTCCCGCTTTACCTGTTAGGTCTGTTGTTACAACTGGTTTAGCTGGTGCTGTTGTATCTGGTGTTGTTGTATCTGTCGCAACTTTTTGGTTCACTTGGTACTGATGTGTTTCCTGCTGGGTCTGTTGCTGTCGCTGTTACTTTTTCCGGCTGGAATATCTTTTGTTGGTGTGATTGTTGCTTTACCATCTTTTTCCTGCTACAGCTTTCCCAATTTCATTACCGTCTTTGTCTAGTAATTTAACTGTCGATCCTGGCTCTGCTGTTACTTCAACTGGATCTTTAGTTCCCGCTTTACCTGTTAGGTCTGTTGTTACAACTGGTTTAGCTGGTGCTGTTGTATCTGGTGTTGTTGTATCTGTCGCAACTTTTGGTTCACTTGGTACTGATGTGTTTCCTGCTGGGTCTGTTGCTGTCGCTGTTACTTTTCCGGCTGGAATATCTTTCGTTGGTGTGATTGTTGCTTTACCATCTTTTCCTGCTACAGCTTTTTCCAATTTCATTACCGTCTTTGTCTAGTAATTTAACTGTTGATCCTGGCTCTGCTGTTACTTCAACTGGATCTTTTAGTTCCTGCTTTACCTGTTGAGATCTGTTGTTACAACTGGTTTAGCTGGTGCTTCTGTATCTGGTGCTGTTGTATCTGTTACAAATTCTGATAATGGTTTTGTATCTTTAGAACCATCTTTATAGGTTACTACAAGATTGTTTCCTTCTTTTGTTACTGATTCAATCTTACCATCTTTATCAACTGGAGTATTTTTTGCGATATTCGCATCATCATTTTCCTTGTTGTACTCAAGTTGTAATTTTTCTTTGATTTTATCAAATTCAGCGTCTGTTACTTTAGATGGATCTGCTACCTTAACTTTATCAGCTGGAGTTGCAATATCGTACTTATCTGTTTGAGATTTAACGATAAATTGAACATATCCTGGTGTCTTAGTTGCATTCGGATTTTTATCTAACGCATTAAAATCTGTATTTGATGGTACATTATCATTGTCGTTAGCAACAACAAAACTTGTCCATCTGTTTGGAGCTGTAAGTGTTGTAACACCTGTCATCTTAATAGTAGCTGTGGCACCTGATACAGTACCATCACCATGCGTGACAGCTGAATTTTCTATTTTCCCTGTTGTGAAACCGTATCTTGCCGTATTATCCTCTCCAATACCACCTGGACCACGTACATACATATCTTTAACAGCAGTATTATCTGTTGCTTTGAATGTTAAATCAGTGTTTTTCACCTGTATAAACATAGATTTGTTTGTGTTCTTGATTTGAGTATGGAAGTTCAACTGTTGGAGCTACGTTTACAAATTCTGATAATGGTTTTGTATCTTGAGAACCATCTTTATAGGTTACAACAACATTTTTTCCTTCTCTTTCTACTTTATTAACAACTTTTGAAGCATCTTCTACTTCTTGACCTTTTTTGTCAGCTAAACGTTCATCATTGTTCTTTCGAGAATATTCAACTTTAACTTTCTCTCTAATTTTGTCAAATTCTGCGTCAGTAACGTTGTTAGCATCTGATACGGTTACTTTATCAGCCGATGCTGGAGTTTTAATATCATATTTTTTAGTTTGTGCTTTTAATACGAAAGTTACTGCACCTGGGTCAGTTAAATACGTACCAACAGCTTCTTTTGTTACTGGATCTTCTTTTCTGTTTGCATCATTTACAATAAATGCTCCATCAGTGTCTGTTGCTGTCGCAAATCTTGTTACTAATTTTTAATGAATCACTTTCAGTTTTTTTGGTAATTTATCTGCTGCAATACCAGAAACTTGTCCTGTTACTTTAATTTTCGCAGGTGTCGCTGTTTCAGAATTAATTGCTGTTACAGTATATCCAAATTCATTATCTTGTTTATCTGGGTTCCCATCAATATTATTTAGAGCTTGGTTTCCACCTTTTTTTAGAGCTGCAGATTTAATTTTTCCTGAATCGTCATTGAATGTAATATCTACATCTGCTTCTTCACCGTTATATAGATATACTTCTTTTAGACTTGGTTTTGGATCTGAGTATGGAATTGATACTGTTGGAGCTACTGCTACTGCTGTTGCTGTTGCTGTAACCGCATCACTTACTTCTGTATTACCATCTTTAGTTGCTTTAGCTGTTACTTTGCCTGCTGGAATGTCTGCTGTTGGTGTAATTCTTGCTACACCATTTTCATCAGCTTTAGCTTCACCAAGCTTGTGGTTGTCTTTGTCAAACAACTCAACTGTAGCTCCTGCATCAGCTGTAACCTCAACCGGAGTTTTAGTGTTAGCTTTACCTGTCAAGTCTGTCTTGATAACTGGCTTAGCTACTGCTGCTGCTTCAACAATTACATCTACTGTTTTTTCTACCGTTGAACCATCTGGGTAAGTTACACGTACTGTTGGTTTTACAGTTCCTGGGTTCGATGTATCTACAGCTGTTGTGTAGACTGCCGTTGTTCCTTCTGGAAGCTTGTCAAAGTTCTCTATTGATTTTTTTCGCATCTGGTTTTTTTCTCCGATTTTAACCTTTTGGGTTTTTACAGTTGGAGGAGTAACATCAGCTTTTGATAAATTCACAGGGTTAGTTGCGATTGTATGAAAAACCGTGGTCAACCCCTGCTGGTGCTGGTGAACGGAACATCCCCATTACAGCTTTCATATCTTTCAACTGCTCATTGGTTGTTGTTTCAGGGACTGTTGTTGTAAACTCCCATACAAAACTATCTCGGTAGCTCCCACCTGTCTTGGACTGATCCCAGATAACTCGGTTTCCTTCTAGGGCATTAGCATCAACCTCTTCTTTTGTTGCAGAAACCTTAGATGCTGCATCTTTGAAATAGAAATCCGTATTATTATAAAGAGTATCAAACCCTCGAGAGGTGCTAGGCCACTTATCCGCAGCGAATGTTTTATTGTCGTCAAGTGGAACAGTACCTGCAACTTCCTTTGGCTCTGGGTCAGCAAACGTCACTTCGTTAAAAAGAGAATTGCCATTTGGTTCAATCAGTCCATAGGGTTTCCCAGGTCTAAACCCCATTTTAGCAGTGTATTTCAAACGTTTAATCTCCGTCGGCATATTCACTTCTTTAGGAATTTGAATATAGTTTCGGAACGTTCCTTCCTTAATATTATACGTCTTTTCATCAGCGAAATTTTCTAGATGGTTATTGTAATAAACCATCCAGTCAATAGACGTGATTTTACCCGTCGCATCTTTATTGTATCTCGCTCTATAGTTCATTACTCTAGAGGTAGCAGCTTCTGCAGTGCCAGAATCAGACGAACCTTGGATACCACTCGTAATATAGAAATTCGTATTCCCGTAAGCAGTCTTATTAGCGTCTGGTGCATAGGCAATTTCCGCTCTAAACTGGATTCCCTTTGGTATTGCTTGACCATTACGTGGATCATTAGATCCTGTGTTTTCAATTGAGTTAGATTCTGATTTTTTCTCAGTGTTTTCTGCTTTTTTACCTACAGTTTCTTTTCCGTTAGTAGTGTCTACTGCTGGAGTTACTTTTTTCTCTACAGGTTTAGCTTTTAATTTAGTGTTCACTGTAGTTACTAATTTGTTGTAAGCTTTTTTTATTTCATCTTGAGTTGTTGCATTTTCTAATGTATCTTTCGCTACTTTTAGCGCTTCTTTTAATACTGCAACACTCTCTTCTGTTTTGTTAGCATACGCTCCATCTGCAAGTTTCGCTTCGATTTCTGCGATGTAGTTTTCAAGTTTAGTTTTATCTAAAACTTTAGCTTCTCCACCTAATTTTGCCGCTAATCCTGCTGCCACGTCTTCTTTAGTAGTTTCTTTAGCTACTGGTTGTGCCGTCGCTACTGGTGTAGTTGGAACATTTTCTTTAGCTCCAGCGTTTGTTGTATTATCCGCTGTTGTGTTGTTTGATACTTCTTCACTAGCTTGAGCTACTGCGCCAGCACCAAGAAAAATACTCGCACCGATTACTACTGATGCTGCCCCCACTTTAAACTTCTTGATAGAATACGATTCTACCTTAGTACCATCTTTGGTATCTCTTAAATAGTGATTATTTTTTTCCTACCATGTATTACCTCCTAAATTAAATAAATATAAACATGCAAAAATCGACGATAATTTTTAATATTTCATAGAAAAATTTCATAAAAAAATTAAATTTTTTTATCATTTTTTTGCTATTAAACAGTTATAAATAAATTATTAAAAAAACTTATTTATAAAACACTATTTTATATTGATAATTTTACCAGATTAAAAAAAGACTTTGTCTATAAAAAAAGGAATCGATAACATAGTAAAATTATTAAGGAAAGGATAGAAAAAAAGAAAGGTAAATGTCAATATTAAATTAGACCTAAATTGTAAAGTTAAATACATAAAAAAATTATAAAAAAATCTACATAAATAAATAAAAATAAAAATACTACTATCGTTTATTTATATAAACAATATTTTATTATATATTGTTAACTTAATATATCTCTTAATATTCAAAAAAAGTAAAAAAACCAGACTCTTCATAAGTGGGAGTGACTCAAAAATCGTGATTTCGGAGAAATCGATTTTTTAGAGTCACCCCCGCACAGTTTATTAGATATCTAAAAAGCTTTTATAAAGCGAATTTAGATGTCAATAAACCACTGCGTCTATGAGTTCTCATATACACTTTGTTAAAAATTTAGGACTTTTGGGTCAGTCCCATCTTACTCTAAGTCTGATTTTTTTATCATTAAATTATTGAATTCTTGTTAATCTTTTTACTTTAGTTTGAACTACATTTAATGGTACCGCTTCTTTCGTTATAGTACTAGTATCTAATCCAAACCATTTTTCTGGAGTTACCGTTATTTTTTTCAGTTTTAATCTTAGTCCCATAATGAAGTTATCGAACGATGATAAACCATTACTATTACCTAGTACTTCTTCTATCAGGACAAATCTAAAGTCTCCAACCGTTTCTGCTTTTACCTCTTAAGTTATACTTAGTCGGTTGCAATTCTAATTCTTTATTCATCAACAAATCATCTATTACTTGATGCATAAACATATTCACCCTTTGGTGTTCTCTAAATCCTAAGTTAAAAGCTGATCTTAAGTATTTTCTTATCACTAAATTTAGTAACTTTATACTCACGTTTATAAGGTTTATCTATAACATTTATATGCACGAAAAAAAGTAGACATTCGCCCTTTTTTTGGTTGTTTATTTAATATAGAATATAGTACTGCATAATCTACATCTTCTTCTTTTTTTGCACCTGTTAAATATACTAGGTTTGTTGCATATTTTGGTACACTTTTTATCCATACTTAACTGAAGTAATTGTTTTTGTATAATTTTTTTCACAGTTAAATATTGACTTTCTCTCTTTTTTATCTCTGTTCCTCTATACCAGATAAACATAATTATAAATATTAGTAACGCTATTAATACTGTAATATACCCACCATTTACAAATTTTAAACTGTTCGCATATAAGAAGAACAGTTCTTCTATTCCGAAAAATCATTAAGAAGATTATCGCGAAGGTCTTTTTTTATTTTTCACTTTGTATAAGTAAATACTTAATAGTAGTGTAGTTACAAACATTGTTATACTAATACTTAAACCATACGCTGCTTCCATATTACTACTTGTTCTAAAGAATATTACGACACAACTACTGCAGATGAAGAGTATTATATTAACCGCAGATACATAAACCTGTCCTTTTAATTCCGTCGGATATTTTATTATTAATTTTGGGAATAGATTTAGTTTTATCGCCTCTGAGATTAATGTGAAAGATCCTGTTATTAAACTTTGACTCGCTATTATCGCAGCTAATGTCGCTAGCATTACTTGAAACACTATAAAACTTTCTGGAACTATCGCAAAGAATGGATTTTTTCCCGAGTTGTAGTTTGTCGATAATAAATATGCCGCTTGACCAAAATAGTTCGCAAGTAAGCATACTTTAACCGCAAACCAAGCCATTCTTACGTTCGCTCTACCACAATGACCTAAGTCTACATATAAATCCTCTGCACCCGATACACATAAAAATACCGCCCCTAATAAGACGAATACTCCTGGATAGGTAATTAATAGATTAAGCGCATATTTTGGATTGATAGCTTTTAATATTTCTGGTCTAGTACCTATTGATTTTACTCCCCAGAAAAATAAAGATAAAAACCATAAACTCATTATAGGACCAAATAGCGATCCTATCTTTTTCGTTCCAAATCTTTGAAATGAAAAGATAAAGATAAAAATTATCAACACTAAAATTATTACATCATTTGTGTTTATAGCTGGAATTATATCGTGTAATCCTTCTACTGCTGATGTTACTGTAATTGCTGGTGTTATTATCCCATCCGCAAGGAGTGTAGCTCCCCCTATCATCGCTAAGAGAACAACTCCTCGTTTAGTTTTATTTTTTATTAAAGCGAACAATGAGAATACACCACCTTCACCATGGTTATCAGCCTTTAATGCTATCATCACATATTTGGTCGTAGTTTGTAAAGTCATTACCCAAAATATCAAACTCACGAACCCTAATACGAGATTTTCATTCATCGCAGCATCACTACTACGGACGAATGATTTCATAACATAAAGTACCGAAGTCCCTATGTCTCCAAATATTATTCCTATTGTTATTATTACACCAAGAATAGTCAATCTTGATTTATCCATTTTTTTATACCTCTTATAAAAATAATTGAAATTATATCACTTCTATAAAATCAGCAATAGAATTCTCACATATTATTATATTCTTCTTATAGAGAAAGTCAATAGTAAGTATATTGTATTTTTTTATTATATACTTTATTTCAATAATATGTCCAAATCATAAGAAAAAAATCCCCATTTCCCTATTTTTTTATAAATATAACACCTTAAATTATTTTTATTAAAATGCCGTATTTTTTTATCTTATATAAAAACCTTTAAAAACACCTTTTAAACTAATTTTGAAAAACTTTTTGCTTTTCTACTTTACAAATCTATTAAAAAAAGTGTTAAAATTAACTTAAAGGAAATTTAACACATTAAATTTAAAGATGAAAAATTTTATATAAAAAGGGGTGCTATTATGTTAATAAAAAAAGTAAAAAAAGTTTGGTCAAGCGGGCAATTTCTTCCTCTTATTTTTAGAAGTTGAAGATAAAAAAATAACTGCCGTTTATGACTATGATGCATTCGATAAAGTAGATTATGATTTTTGGAACTAACCGTGTTTTTGCCAGGATTTATAGATATTCATACTCACGGTGCTTATGGTTATGATACTAATGATGTTAATGAAGAAGGACTTCGTAATTGGACTAAAAATGTCGTTTCCGAAGGTGTAACATCATTCTTACCTACTACAATTACACAAACTGAAGAAGTTCTTCTAAAAGCTGTAGCTAATGTTGCTAAAGTTTATGAAGAAGGCTATGAGGGAGCTGAAATCTTAGGTATTCACTTCGAAGGTCCTTATCTTGATGTAGAAAAACGTGGTGCTCAACCGTTAAGTTGTATCCAAACACCAAGTGTTGAACAATTTAAAAAATTCCAAGCTGCTAGCAAAAACTTAATTAAACTTATTACTATCGCCTGTGAAAAAGATATTGATTACAAACTTACTAAATATTTAGTAAGCCAAGGCATTCGTGTAAGTTTAGGTCACTCAGCTTGTAATTATAAAGAAAGTTACCTTGCATTCGCTAACGGTGCATCGTCTCAAACTCACGTCTATAATGGTATGGTTGGTTTCCATCACCGTGACGGTGGACAAGTAGGCTTTGCTCTACGCGCACGCGATTCATATGGTGAGATTATCTGTGATGGTATTCACTCTACTACAGATGCACTAAATACATACTTTACAGCTAAAGGGCGTGATCATGGAATTATGATTACAGACTCACTTTGTGCAAAAGGATGTGGTCGTGGTTCTTACATCTTCGGTGGAGAAAATATGGAAATATATGAAGATGGTAGTGCACACCGTGATGATGGTCGTCTGGCGGGTTCTACTCTTAGAGTTATCGATGGTCTACGTGTCTTAATAGAAGAGGCTTTAGTTCCTGTAGATGCAGCAATTAACTCTTGTACAAAAAATCCTGCTGAAATGTTAGGTTTTGCCGATCGTAAAGGTAAACTTAAAGTAGGTTACGACGCTGATCTTGTTGTTATTAGTCCTAACTATGAAGTACTGACAACATTTGCTCGCGGTAAAGAAGTTTATAAAAAAGAAGATTAACAAATAAGGAGTAACTATATGAAATATTTAGTTTTTAATTCTAAAAAAGAAGCTTCACAAGAAGCATATAAAATTATTAAAGGTTTAATCAATGAAAAATTCGACATTAGGTCTAGCAACAGGATCGACTCCAACAGATTTATACGAAGAAATGATCGCTGACTATAAAGCCGGAAACTTTAGCTATAAAAATATCAAATCTTATAACTTAGACGAGTATGTAGGAATTAGCTATGATCACCCGGAAAGTTACCATAAATTTATGGATACTAATTTATTCGATCATGTTGATATAAATAAAGAAAACACACATGTTCCTGATGCTAGTGCTGATGATTTAGAATTAGCGGTTAAATCTTATCAAGAAAAACTTAATAAAGCTCAAATTGACGTTCAAATTCTTGGAATTGGTGGAAATGGTCACATTGGTTTTAACGAGCCAGGAACACCATTTGACGCTGGTGTACATGTTGTAGATTTAAAAGAAGAAACAATTCAAGCAAACTCAAGATTTTTCGATGGTGATATAAATCTTGTTCCTAAACAAGCTATGACAATGGGAGTTAAAGATATTATGCGTGCAAAAACACATTATCTTATTAGCATTTGGAAAAGAAAAACAACAAGCGATTAAAAGTTTAATAGAAGGTGAAGAAATAACTGAAAATATTCCTTGTACCATTCTAAAAAATCACCCTAGTGTTTATGTACTAGTAGATAAAGAAGCAGACTTTCAATAATTAATAAGTGGGAGCGACCTCGACTAAATTTTCATATTTAGTCGAAACCTCCCACTCTAATAAATATATCAATGTAAGCGTTTGATTTTTTAAAAATAATATAGGGAGGTACTATGAAATGGGTACTAAATTAAAATGGACTAATATAGCTACCGTAGCGGCTCAAAAAGGCTATGAAAAAAATATTGGTACTGCAGGATTAGTTAAAGGAGTATTAGGTAATAAACTAATCTTTGGTGGAGGTGCTAACTTTCCAGGAGGCCTTCCTGTAGATGGTGGAGTTAAAGTAAATCATAAAGACATCTACCTATATGAAGAAACTTCTGAAGGAGTAACACTCCTAGATCAAATTCAATTTGATTATCCATTAGCATATGGACCAAGCGCTGTATATAACAATACTTTATACTACATTGCGAATAAAACTGCAACAGCATCAGAATTATTAGCATTCACTGTTGTTAATAATAAATTAAAAGTTGAAGTAATCGAAACTCTTCCACTTACTGTAGAAAATGTTATCGCAAAAATTCACGACAATAAACTATACTTCGGTATCGGATCTATTAACGGATCTAATAACAATGAACTATATGCATATGATTTAGCAACTAAGAAATTCGAAGTATTTTCAGAATTTCCTGGGAAATTACGTAATCAAGCAGTAAGTTATGTATATAATAATGAACTATATGTATATGGTGGTGGATCTAGTGAAACTTATAGTGATGGATTCAAGTTAAACTTAGCTACTAAAGAATGGACACAATTAGCTGATGTAGTATTAGACAATGATGAAATATCACTTTTAGGTGCTGATTGGGCTCCATTAAACGACCATGAACTTCTAGTAATCGGTGGCTTCAATAAAGATGTGTGGAAAGATGCAGTATTCAATTTAACAACATTACAAGGTGAAGATCACGCAAAATATCGTGACGCATACTTCAGACGTCCTGTAAATGACTATAAATGGAATAAAAAAGAATTAGTCTACAACTTAAAAGAAAACCACTGGTACCAATTAGGAGAAATTCCTTTTGAAGCACCTTGTGGCCATGCTTTATTAGCTACAGAAACTAATATTTATTCAATTATGGGTGAGATTAAACCAGCAGAAAGAAAACCATATATTCATAAAACTAAGAAATAATAAAAAAAGAACTACTTAGCAAATAAATGTTAAGTAGTTCTTTGTTTGTTAAATTGCAGTATCTGAAAAAAGAATATGTTTCTTTATTAGTAGAATTTAATAAAAAAAGAACCTTCCAAAAGGAAGGCTCTCACTATTGCCTGGCAACGTTCTAGTCTCACAGGGCGTAAACCCAACTACATTCGACGCTAAAGAGCTTAACTTCTGTGTTCGGTATGGGTACAGGTGTGTCCTCTTCGCTATCGCCACCAGACGAAAACTTCATATACATATTATATCATCTTTTTTCTTTTTGTCAACAGTTTTTCCTAAAGAACTTTCACTTGATTAAGTCCTCGACCTATTAGTATTAGTCAGCTGAACACGTTACCGCGCTTACACTCCTAACCTATTCTCCTTGTCGTCTTCAAGGGGTCTTAATATCCGTGGGAAATCTCATCTCGAGGGGGGCTTCATGCTTAGATGCTTTCAGCTCTTATCCCTTCCGTATTTAGCTACCCAGCTATGCCACTGGCGTGACAACTGGTACACCATTGATACGTCCATCCCGGTCCTCTCGTACTAAGGACAGCTCCTCTCAAATTTCCTACGCCCACGACGGATAGGGACCGAACTGTCTCACGACGTTCTGAACCCAGCTCGCGTACCGCTTTAATGGGCGAACAGTCCCAACCCTTGGGACCGACTACAGTACAGGATGCGATGAGCCGACATCGAGGTGCCAAACCTCCCCGTCGATGTGGACTCTTGGGGAGATAAGCCTGTTATCCCCAGGGTAGCTTTTATCCGTTGAGCGATGGCCCTTCCATGCGGAACCACCGGATCACTAAGTCCTGCTTTCGCACCTGCTCGACTTGTATGTCTCACAGTCAAGCTCCCTTGTGCCTTTACACTCTGCAAATGATTTCCAACCATTCTGAGGGGAACCTTTGAACGCCTCCGTTACTCTTTAGGAGGCGACCGCCCCAGTCAAACTGCCCACCTGACACTGTCTCCCGGTCTTCTACGCCGAGGGTTAGAATTTCAATACAGCAAGGGTAGTATCCCAACAACGCCTCCTCATACACTGGCGTGCATGATTCTTAGGCTCCTACCTATCCTGTACATACTGCATCAAAATTCAATATCAAGCTACAGTAAAGCTCCATGGGGTCTTTCCGTCCTGTCGCGGGTAACCTGCATCTTCACAGGTACTATGATTTCACCGAGTCCATCGTTGAGACAGTGCCCAAATCGTTACGCCTTTCGTGCGGGTCGGAACTTACCCGACAAGGAATTTCGCTACCTTAGGACCGTTATAGTTACGGCCGCCGTTTACTGTAAACTCAATTCATACCTTCGGATTACTCCTAAGCACTCCTCTTAACCTTCCAGCACCGGGCAGGCGTCAGTCCCCTATACTTCACCTTTCGGTTTTGCAGAGACCTGTGTTTTTGTTAAACAGTCGCTTGGGCCTATTCACTGCGGCCTACTCTCGTAGGCACCCCTTCTCCCGAAGTTACGGGGTCATTTTGCCGAGTTCCTTAACGATGGTTCTCTCGCTCACCTTAGAATTCTCTTCCCAACTACCTGTGTCGGTTTGCGGTACGGGCACCTCTTATCTCGATAGCGGCTTTTCTTGAGAGTTTGGCTTCATTGACTTCGCTACTATGTTTCGCTCCCCATCACACTTCAGTCTTTCGAGCAGCGGATTTTCCTACTACTCAACCTTTGTGCTTAGACGTCCTATTCCATCAGGACGATCGATTAGCCTCCTCTGTCCCCACTTCTCTCAAACGATATTTGGTGGTACAGGAATTTCTACCTGTTATCCATCGGCTTCACCATTCGGCTTCACCTTAGGTCCCGACTTACCCAGAGCGGACGAGCCTTCCTCTGGAAACCTTAGTCATTCGGTGGATAGGATTCTCACCTATCTTTCGCTACTCACACCGGCATTCTCACTTCTAACCTCTCCACCTCGCCTTACAGCTCGGCTTCTACGATGTTAGAACGCTCTCCTACCATATAACATTAGTTATATCCGCAGCTTCGGTTGTATGTTTTAGTACGGTACATTTTTCGGCGCGATGTCACTCGACCAGTGAGCTATTACGCACTCTTTAAATGGTGGCTGCTTCTAAGCCAACATCCTGGTTGTCTGTGCATCATCACATCCTTTTCCACTTAACATACAATTTGGGACCTTAGCTGGCGGTCTGGGACTGTTTCCCTTTCGACTACGAACCTTATCACCCGCAGTCTGACTCCCGTTGATATTTATCTGGCATTCGGAGTTTGTCTGAATTCGGTAACCCGGGATGGGTCCCCTAGTCCAAACAGTGCTCTACCTCCAGTAAACTCACAACGAGGCTAGTACTAAAAGCTATTTCGGAGAGAACCAGCTATTTCCAAGTTCGATTGGAATTTCTCCGCTACCCACAGCTCATCCAAACACTTTTCAACGTGTCCTGGTTCGGTCCTCCATTCAGTGTTACCTAAACTTCAACCTGGCCATGGGTAGATCACTTGGTTTCGGGTCTACTCCATCATACTATTTCGCCCTATTAAGACTCGCTTTCGCTTCGGCTCCATGTCTTCCACTTAACCTCGCATGATAAAGTAACTCGCCGGTTCATTCTACAAAAGGCACGCCATCACCCTCAAGGGGACTCTGACTACTTGTAAGCACACGGTTTCAGGTTCTCTTTCACTCCCCTCCCGGGGTTCTTTTCACCTTTCCCTCACGGTACTGGTTCACTATCGGTCACTAGGGTAGTATTTAGCCTTGCCAGATGGTCCTGGTAGATTCCGACGGAATTCCTCGTGTTCCGCCGTACTCAGGTGCTCTCTCACGCTAACTTAGCATTTCGTATACAGGACTTTTACCTTCTACGGTCTAACTTTCCAGCTAGTTCTACTATACTTTATCATACGCTTTGT